>Ga0207707_10000027_pt1 | contig 171601 bp, 173 predicted proteins | sample KBSC83BmetaG_FD_184336 | JGI IMG/M metagenome (GOLD analysis project Ga0207707, IMG submission 184336) | Corn rhizosphere microbial communities from Kellogg Biological Station, Michigan, USA - KBS C8-3B metaG (SPAdes) (version 2) | ecosystem: Host-associated > Plants > Roots > Rhizosphere ... | reverse complement strand
CGCCATGCAGGGACGACTCGGAGTAGCACTGGCCCGTGAACATCGTCCCGCACTGATCCTTCTCGATCTGCACATGCCGGACATCAACGGGGACGAAGTCCTTCACCAACTGCGTGAAGACCCCGCGACAGCAAGCACACCGATCGTCATCGTCAGCGCCGACGCGACGCCTGGCCAGATCGAACGGCTGCTCGCAGAGGGAGCTACCGGCTACCTCACCAAGCCGCTCGACTTGCAGGAACTGCTCGCAGCCTTCGCCTCCGCCATAGACACCACACAGGCGGCACTGGCCTAGACGTATCCGGTGTTGGCCGCAAAGGAGCGGGTGCTCGCCACGTTGCGGGTGAACAACAGCACGGATAGTTATCGAGAGCTGCGGCAGTTTCCGAAACGTTGGCCGAGCCGGCGGTAGGCCGTGGTAGACGCGCGCGGCGTCGGCCGGCAACTCGCTCAGCGAATGGTCGCTGATAACGAGCGTGTCATCGACCGATCGCTCCGGCGACGACCAAGCCGATGGAAACGAGCTTCAACGTCGAGACGTCCTCGCCGAAGGCGAGCATGCCGACGACCGCGGTGCCGCTCGCACCGAGCCCGGTCCAGACCGCGTACGCGGGACCGACGTCCAGCTGACGGAGTGCCGAGGTGAGCAGCACGAAGCTGATCAGCGCGCATGCGGCGAACCCGATGCTTGGCCACAGTCGCGTCAGCCCGTGGCTCTGCTTGAGCAGCACCGCAAAACCCCGCAGCCGGCTGCTTGTCGTGGAAGAGGACTTCCACGCGGAGCCGTCCGTTGAGGTTGACGGCCGCTTGGCCCAACCGCGCCCGGGCCAGGAGGACGTGATGACGGATCCCATCGACGAACTCGTCGAGTTAGTGGTCACCACGGGAGGCGAAGCTGAGTTCGTTGCTGGCGACGAACTCGCCGACCTCGGGCGGGTTGGACTCCTGCTGCGGTGACAGCAGGCACCGGTCATGCGCCGGGTGGCGTTGCGACGGAGAGTCAGTCGTGAGGTAGTACTGCCCCGCCTTCGGTCAGCCAGCGGTGGATTTGCTTTTCGAGCACGTTGCTGTCTGGCTCGGGCGAGGGCCGGACAATGATCTTCACGGCCGTGTCGTCATCGAGTCGGTCTGTCACCGTGCGGGCGCCCTCGGCGAGTGGGCCGGTTATCGGCATTCCTGAACGGGGTGGGGCCGTCAAGTCCTTGTTCTGAGCGTTGTTCGACGGTCGTCGGCGGTGTGCGGGCAGCGTCGGCTGCGCGGTGGGGTCAACACGCAGCGCCCGGAGCGCGGAGCGCGAGGACGAACGGTGTTGAGGCCGTCGCGCTGGTGACGCAGACTGTTCCGCCGGCGTCGTCGGGTATGCGGTTGTGGGGTTCGGCTTCAGGCTCGGGTCGCGAGCGGTGACAGCCAGGGCTGCCAGGCATTCCTCCCCGGTGTGTGGGCCGGATGAAGCCGTTGGGTTGCCCTGAGTTTCAGGGTCGCTGGGTCACTCACATACTCGACCGCACCTTGCGGTGGGTCATGCCGATACTCGACCCGCGCGAAGTCTTGTCGTGCGTCATGCCGCCTGGTTGTGGTTGGTGAACCGGCGGGCTTCACCGTCGCGGAGTAGGTAGTAGATGGCTTCGAGCATCTGCCGGCCGGCGGCCACCTTCGCGATGTTCTTCGCGTTCTTGCCGCGTCTCGCGATCAAAGCATCCCGACGGACGCGGATCGCGGGCTCGCAATTGCGTTGGATCGCTTCGACCGCTGCCCATCGGACCAGAGCGCTGCCTTCTTTGCTGATGTGCCCGCGGCGCACGGTCTTGTCTGACTCGTAATGGCGTGGGGTGAGCCCGGCCCAGCAGCACAACGCGTCCGCGGTCGGGAACCGGGAGATGTCACCGATCTCGGCGATGAACACCGCGGCCAACGTCGGGCCGATGCCCGCAACGCCGAGTAGCCGCCGGTAGCCGGGATGGTTCTTGAGCCGTTGCGCCAGCTCGAGCTCGACCGCGGCGATCTCGTCGGCCAGGACTAGTAGGACCCGGCGTTGCGCGGCCAACCGAAGCGCATACGTTCCCGGCAATTCCACGGCGGCTAACTCTTCGCCGGCCAGGTCGCTGTCGAGATGGCGTGCCAGCAGGCGGATGTTGTGCTTGGCGAGCAACGCCCGCACGCCGGCCTTCATCGACGTTGACAGCTTCACCAGCTGCCGGCGGTGACGAACCAGCTCGCGCAGCTCCCGCAGATCCGGCGGAGCGATGTAAGCCTCAGGCAGCGAACCGAGCCGCATCAGGTTCGCCAGCTCATACGCGTCGCGCCAGTCGGTCTTCACCCGCTTCCTGTTGCGCATCGCGCGCATCCCGTACGGGTGCGCCAAGTGCACGTTGAACTTCGCGGCCAGCAGCGCATCGACCGCCCAGTACCAGCCGTAGGTCGCCTCGATGGCCACCGACGCGCCACGGCCGGCTTTGCGGCACTCCCGGACCAGCGTCTTCGGGTCGTTGTCGATGCGCACCCAACCAAGTTCAACGCCCTGGTCATCGATGAGCCCGATCACCGACCGATGCAGATGCAGGTCGACACCTACGAACTGTCGACCAACAGCGATACCGTCACTCACGGCGGCCTCCCTTCCTAGTGGGTCCATGAGCAACCGCAGTTTCCTGCGGCACTCACGGGAGCGGGAGGCCCCGCTCCGTTATGGCATCATCTATGCCTCCTCGGCGGTTGAGCGCAGTGCTCCCGAGAGAGTCTTCCCGGTCAGCCGGTCAGCAATAGGACTGGCGAACAGCGTCGCCGTCAGTACAGACAGAACGACGGGTAGTGAGACCTCGGAGGAGATCCGCTTTCAGCTGTGGCTCAAGGCCCATCGTTCATCAACGAGATCCAGGTAGTACTGCACTGGCGGGCCCTCGAGCTGGGCAACTGTACGGCGTCTCCCGGGTCGTTTCGACAGCATGCCGAGGGCGAGATTAGCGAACTCGTCGCAGATGACGTCGAGGCTCAACCCGTCCGGGCGATACCAGGTGCTGACGCCCGTGCACATCTGCAGCAGGGCCAGGCGGGCAAGCTTCGGATTCTCGACGAAGAATGCGCCAGCCTCGACGCCACCGACCAGGGTTTCGTTCCAGATCTGCTCGTAGATGTCGCGCAGCGGCAGCATGTCTGCCCGGGCCGCCGCGCTCAGCGCACGCACTTCGGTGTCGACGACCATCGCCTCGAGCTTGCGGCGGGCATGGACGGCGACATGCACACGCACCAGCGCAGCGACACGAGCTTCCGGCGACTTCAGTGGCTCGACGGCGGTTGTCGCGCAGTCGTTGAACCGCAATTGCCCGCGTCGCATGATCGCGAGCAGCAACGCTTCTTTGTTGTCGAACCAGTGGTAGAGCGACGCACTCACCATGCCGGCCGCTTCGGCGACCTCTCGGATGCCGGTCCCGGCAAAACCCTTGGCCGCAAAGAGCTCGATCGCCGACTCGATGACACGGTCGTAGCCGGTCAGCGCGGTCAGAGCCTCTGTGTCCGTCATCGCCGTCTCCTGTTCCCGATCCAGCAGCAGTATTCCGCGCATCTGCTTGACCCGCGCAGCCACTGCAACATAGCCTATCGATCGATCGATAGGTAGGGAGGGTGAATCGTGGCGGATGTGCTCGAGCGGCGCGAGGAGGGCGACGTCGTCCACCTCACCTTGAACCGCCCCGAGCGGCTCAATGCGCTCAGTTCTGAACTTGTACGGCGCCTTGGTGAGGAGTTGTCTTGCATCGGCGACGCCACGCGCGCTGTCGTCCTGCGCGGCAACGGGCGCGCCTTCTCCGCCGGCCACGACCTCAAGGATGCGGCCGAGCAGGGCGACCGCTCCGAGGCCGATCTGCGCGACTCGGTCGAGCGCATGCAGGACGTCACGCGCGCACTCCGCGCGTGCCCTGCGCCCGTGATCGGCGTCATCCACGGCTACGCCGTCGGCGCTGGCTGCGAGATCGCGCTGTGTTGTGACCTCGTGGTCGCCAGTGATGAGGCGCAGTTTGGTTTTCCGGAGACAGGTGTCGCGCTCATCGTCACCAATGGAGTGACAGCTACCCTGCCGCGCACCGTCGGTCAGGCGCGGGCAAAGGAACTCATCCTGCTCGGCGAGTTCATTACCGCGCAGCAGGCCCACGGTCTGGGCCTGGTCAACAGGGTGGTTACAGCCGACGAGCTCGAGGCCACCGTCGACGAGTGGATCGCCCGGCTTCGTACTCGAGGGGCGCTCGCCGTCACATTGTCCAAGCGGCTGATCGACAACGGCATGGCGTCCGACATCGCGACGATTCTCGACGCGGAGAGTACCGCCAGCGTAGAAGCCGAGAAATCAGCCGACGCTGCCAACGCGGTGCGCGCGTTCGCCGACCGGGCGGCGCAATGAGCGCGCCGACGTTCGATCTTTCCGGGCGTCGCGCGCTCGTCACCGGCGCGAGTAGGGGTATCGGTCGTGCCATTGCCCGTGGCCTTGCCGCTGCGGGCGCCGATGTCCTGTGCGTCGCGCGCAGCGCCGATGCGTTGAAGGAGACCGTCACGGACGCGCCCGTCGGTTCTGACCGGATGGACTCGTTTGCCGCCGACCTGCGGTCCGAGGAAACCATCGCGCAGGCGATCGATACCGCTGTCCAAGGCATGGGCGGGCTCGACATCCTCGTCAACAACGCCGCCGACGACCACGACAGCTCGGTCGTCGACACCGACTTCGAGGTCTGGCGCCGAGTAGTGCAACTCAACCTCGACTCGTGCTTCCTCACCTGCCGCGCGGCCGCTCCACATCTGCTGGCAAGCGAGCACGGCAAGGTCATCAATGTCGGCTCGGTGCTCTCGCACGTCGCCGTCCGCGACAACGCCGCCTACATCTCGGCGAAGAGTGGCCTCGCCGGCCTGACCCGTGGCCTCTCTCTCGAGTGGGCGACCAAGGGTGTACAGGTCAACCTGTTGTGTCCCGGATTCATCAAGACCGAGATGACGCAGGCGCTCTGGGAGACCGAGGCCGGCGCCGCCTGGGTGACGAACCGGACGCCGATGCGGCGTTGGGGTGAGCCCGAGGATCTCGTTGGCCCTGCTGTCTTTCTCGCCTCGTCGGCATCCGACTTCATGACCGGGCAGTCGCTGGTGATCGATGGCGGGTGGACGGTCCACTGATGCCACAAGAAGATCACGAATTAACGGAACTCATTGACGGAGTGAATGTTCCGTCTGTAGCGTCCCGTCCATCGAAGACGGCGAGGTGACCGGCTTGGCAACTGTGACTGTCGCCCGCGGCACCAGTGAGCCGCGGACCGTGGCAAATGTGATCGCGTCAGCGGCGCAACGCTGGCCCGACCGCGACGCCGTCATCGTGGACGGCGCCCACCTGACCTACCGCGAGCTCCTCGACCGGGTCACCCACTTCCGCGGCATCCTGCGCGCGCTCGGGCTGCGCAAGGGTGATGCGCTGCTCGTCATGCTCGACAACTGCGTCGAGTTCGTCGACGTCTTCGCCGCATGCGGCATGGAAGGCGTGCTCCAGGTCCCGGTCAACACCGAATACCGCGGCAACCTGCTGCGTCACGCTGTCGAGGTCAGCGGCGCCCGCGTCATGCTCGTCGACTCGTCCTACGCGGACCGCCTCGACGCGCTGGCTCCGTTCAGCACGCTTGAGCACGTCGTCTACGTCGGTGACCCCGTCACGCTGGAGTCCGGGCTCACGACGAGCGCCCTCACGGCGATCGCCTCCGCTCCCGTCGACGAAGACGTCACGATCCGCGAGTGCGATCCCGTCGCGATCATGTACACATCCGGAACGACGGGGCCGTCCAAGGGGGTGCTCGTCGCCAACCGGCACGCGTTCCAGTACGCGTCCGCCGCCTCCAACGTGATCGAACTCGGCGAGGGCGACGTCTATTACGCGCCGCTGCCGCTGTTCCACATCGCTGGCCAGTGGGCCATGTTGTATGCGTCGTGGATCAATGGCGCGACGGCAGTTGTCAAGCGCAAGTTCAGCGTCCACGAATTCTGGGACGACGTCCGGCAGCACGGCGCGACCACAACATTCCTCCTGGGCGCGATGGCGCAGTTCCTCTACGCGCTTCCGGCGGATGGCCACGAGAACGACAACCCGATGGAGCGCGTGCTCATGGTGCCGCTCGTGGCCGATCTGGAAGGCTTCCGCAAGCGCTTCCGCGTCCGCGTCACCACTTGCTACGGCTCAACAGACGTCAATGTGCCGATCATGTCCAGCTTCGACGTCACCGACCCGACGGTCGCCGGCACACCCGTCCCCGGCTACCAGGTGCGCCTCGTCGACGAGGACGACAACGACGTCCCCGACGGCGAGGTCGGAGAGCTTTGCGTTCGACCACCCGAGCCGTGGATGACGCTGATCGAATACATCGGCAACCCCGAGGCCACTGCGCAGGCTCACCGCAACTTGTGGCTGCACTCCGGCGACATGTTCCGCTGCGACGGCAACGGTGAGTATCACTTCGTCGACCGGCTCAAGGACGCCATCCGCCGCCGCGGCGAGAACATCTCCTCCTACGAAGTCGAAAGTGAGGTCAACGCTCACCCTGCGGTCGCCGAGAGTGCGGCGATTGCCGTTCCTTCGCAGCACACCGAAGACGAGCTGGGCGTCGTCGTCGTGCCGCGTCAGGGCATGAGCGTCGACGAGAAAGAGCTGCGCGAGTTCGTCGCCGCTCGCGCACCGAAGTTCATGGTGCCGGACGCCATCTGGGTCATCGACGCGATGCCCAAGACGCCCACCGGAAAGATCCAAAAGCACGAGCTTCGCGCTCGATTCGCACCACAGCGCGACAGACAAGCCAGTCTTCGCAAACAAGCGACAGACACAGGGTGAGGAGAGGGTCAATGCAGCGCACGCTAGGGCTAGGAGCTGCAGCGATCGCAGTCGCCACATTGACCGGCGCCTGCGGTGGCAGCTCATCGGGTGGGGGCACGAACGCGAGCGGAGGTGGCACCGACACGATCACGTGGGGACTGATCGCGCCGTTCTCCGGCTCCGCGGCTGCGTATGGTCCTCCGGAGAAGGCGGCAGACGTCGCTGCCATCGACTACATCAACAGCAACGGCGGCATCAAGGTCGGTGGCAAGACCTACAAGCTCAAGCTCAAGGTCTATGACTCCGCCTACGACCCGACTACCGCGGTCACGGTGACCCGCAAGGCGGTTCAAGAGGACGGCGTCAAGTTCCTTGAGGTCGACGGCGGCGGCATCGTACCGGCGGTCCAGCCGATCACCGAGCCGGCCAACGCGATGATCTTTGCCATCGCGGGCGGCGACGCTTACCTCGGTGAGAAGCACGAGCTGACGTTCCGGCCCTACTACGACATCCCGGGTGCCTCGAAGGCGATCCTGACCCAGTTCAAGAACACGCTCTCGACAAGTGCGTCACCCAAGGTCTCGATCGTCGAGCCCGACGACGACCTCGGCCACGCACTTGCCGACAAGCAAAAGACGGCGGCGGAGGGGGTTGGCTTCACGGCGACTGTCACCTTCCTCGGCCGGCAGTCCAGCGACTACGCGCCGGTTGCCACCAAGGTGCTGGGCCAGAACCCGGACGTCATCGACTTCGGTCCGACACCGGGCGACCAGTACGGCGCCTTCATCAAGGCAGCACAGCAGCTCGGCTACAAGGGCTACTACTCCTTCCCGGACACGCTCGCATCGAGCACCGTGGAGAAGTTCGTGCCACTGAAGTCGATCGCCGGCAGCCTCACCGCACCCGCATGGTCCAGCTTCCCGGGCACCGCTGGTGAGTACTTCAGCGCCAGCGTGAAGAAGCAGACCGGCGACGTGCAGGCATGGACGGCACAGGCGTTCGACAACCTGCTGCTGTTCAAGGCCGCGCTCGAGAAGGCCGGCTCGCTCGACCCGCACAAGGTGGCGACAGCACTCGGTGAGGTCTCGGTCGAAGGCGCACTCGGCAAGGTGAGCTACGGCGGTGCCGAGACCTACGGCATCCCGCGGATCTTCCAGATCCCTTACCCGGTCGACAAGGTGTCCGCCTCCGGCTCGCTCGTGCATGTGTCCGACGGCTCTGCCTGACAGTACGACCTGAACGTCGCGGGCGGCGGAAGACGACGCACCTTCCGCCGTCCGCAACCTCGAAAGGAGGAGACGCATGGAGATCGCACAAGTGCTGGTGAACGGCATCTCTTATGCCGCTTCGCTCGCGCTCGTGGCGATCGGTCTCACGATCGTTTTCGGTGTCCTACGCGTCGTCAACTTTGCGCATGGGGCGCTCTTCATGCTCGGCGCTTACGCCACGTACTACATCACCGCGTCGTTCAAGTGGAACTATTTCCTCGCGATCATCGGGGCCGCACTAGTCGTCGGCCTCATCAGCGCGTTTGCGGCTGCGGCACTGTTCAGTCGCTACCGCGATTTGCTGCTCGAGGGTGCGGTCATGTCGATCGCCCTCGCGTTGCTCATCACCAACCTCGGCTGGCTCCAGTTCAGCGCGGTCCCGCGCACGGTCAAGAGCCCCATTGACGACGTCATCGACATCGGCGGTGTCCGAGTCCTCGTTCAGCGGCTGTTCATCATCGTGCTGACTGCGGCGCTGCTCGTCGGCCTCCAGTTCTTCGTCAAGCGCAGCCGCATGGGCCGCGCGATGCGTGCGGTCCAGCAGGACCCACACGCCGCGCGACTGCAGGGCATCAAGGTGGACCAGGTCGTAGTTCTGACCTTCGCGATCGGCGGGGTGCTCGCAGGCATCGCCGGCGCATTGGTTTCCCCGACACAGACATTGCAGCCCTCAATGGGTGAGCAACCCCTGCTGCTCGCCTTCGTCGTCATCATCCTCGGCGGCATGGGAAGCATCCCCGGCGCCGTACTCGCGTCGCTGGTGCTCGGCCTCACGCAGAGCACGACCTCGACGTACTGGACTCCGCAGGCAGCAACCTGGCTCAGCTTCTCGCTGGTCATCGCAGTCCTGGCCATCCGACCGAAGGGGCTGCTCGGCCATGAGTAGAGGGCTGTCCTTGCCCGCGAGGCTGCCGACCGCCGGCATCCAGCTCGGCTCCGGCAGTGCAGTCGTCGCTGTGCTCGCGGTCCTCGGCTTCACGGCGTCGCCCTATTACGCGCACATCCTCATCGTCACGTTCTTCGCCGTCGTGCTTGCCGTCAGCTACCGCTTGCTGCTGCACACGCGAGAGGCGTCGTTCTGCCACGGCACCTTTTACATGTTCGGCGCCTACACCACGGCGCTGCTCACAGTCCGCCAGGACTGGCCGTTCTGGTACACCGTTCCGCTGGCGGGTCTCATTGCCGCGGCCTCCGCCCTTGTCATTGGACTGCCGAGCCTGCGTACGACGGGCCCCTACTTCTTCCTCATCACGTTCGGCTTTCTCGTCGTCGTGGGATCGGTCGCGGAGAACGCCACCTCGCTGACCGGCGGCTTCAGCGGCGTCCTCGGCATCGGTCAGCCGTCCGGCATCCACTCGATCCGCGGGTTCTACTTCGCGACGCTGATCCTCGCCGTGATCACGGTGATCGTGTTCGCCGTTTTCGACCGGTCACGCTGGGGCCTCGAGCTGATCGCTCTCGGCGACGCCCGCGACCTCGCGCAAGCAACCGGTACGGCGCGACTGGCGAACATGCTCGGCGCTTTCGTCGTCGGTGCGTTCTTCGCCGGGATCGCGGGCTCGTTCTATGCGAGCTACATCACCTTCGTCTCGCCCAACAGCTTCACGTTGTGGACGAGCATTTATGTCCTCATCTACGTCGTCGTCGGCGGATCTCGCTACCTGGTGGGCGCCGTCGTCGGCGCCGCACTCCTCACGCTCTTCCCGGTGTGGCTCGGCTGGTCGGCGAACCTCGAGGCGGTCTTTGCCGCGGGTCTCACGCTCGCGATCATCCTCGTCGCCCCCCGCGGCATCACCGTCGAGCTCGCAGACCGGCTCGGTTCGTTCTTCGCCCCGAAGGACCGCGGGCCCGCCGTGGTGGCTGCGGATGTCACGCCGGGGGAGGTGGCAGCCGCAGTCGAGCACGTCGCACCCGAGGGCAAGGCCGCCGTGTCCGGACAGCCGCTGCTCGAGGTCCGCGACGTAAAGATCCAGTTCGGCGGCGTGCGTGCGCTCGGCGGCGTGACCCTGGACGTAAAGCCGCGCGAATCCGTCGGCGTCATCGGCCCCAATGGCGCGGGCAAGACGACGCTGTTCAACTGCATCAGCGGGTTCGCCCGACCGGACCATGGTGACGTGATCTTCGAGGGCCGCTCGATGGTCGGGATGACGCCGCACCGGATTGCCCGGCTCGGCCTGGTCCGGACCTTCCAGGCGTCGGTGGTGTTCGAGCGACTAAGCGTCTACCAGAACCTGCTCGTCGGGTGCCGACCGCCGACGAGCAACCCGCTGCGCAACGCCGTCGTCCCGATCCGCGCGGCCGCGCACGAGACGTCGCGTGCCGACGAGCTCGTCGAGCACTTCGGTCTGGAGCGCTGGGCGGGCGCGGCGGCAGGTTCCGTTCCATATGGTATTCGCAAGATCCTTGGCGTCGCGATCTGCGTCGCCGCCCGTCCGAGGCTGCTCTGTCTCGACGAGCCGATGGCCGGACTGCACGGCGCAGAGGTCGACCACATGCAGCACGTGCTTGCCGGTCTGGCCCAGCAGCACGGCATCGCGCTCATGCTGATCGAGCACCGGATGCCGGTCGTCATGAGCCTGTGCGATCGGGTCGTGGTCCTGAGCTTCGGTGAGGTGCTCGCCGAAGGCACGCCGGAGGCGGTGCGTGCCGACCCGCGCGTCATCGAGGCATACCTAGGTGAGGAGACCGGGCATGCCCGCGCAACCGCCTGAGCCTGAGTCGATCCTCGAGCTCCGCGACGTCTGCGCGGGTTACAAGGCCTACCAGGTGCTCGACCAGGTGAGCCTCACCGTCAACCGCGGCACCGTCGTGACGGTGATCGGCGCCAACGGCGCCGGCAAGACCACGACACTCAACGTCATCTCCGGCGTCGTGCCGGTGACCAGCGGGCAGGTGCTGCTCGACGGCGAGGCAATAAAGCCGTCCAGTCACGCCATGGTTGCGCGTGGCGTCGCGCACTCGCCCGAGGGCCGGCGGATGTTCCCGCACATGAGCGTGCTGGAAAACCTGATGACGGGGGCTTACGCGAGCCGCGACAAGGAACAGGTCCGTGCCGACCTTGACATGGTCCTTGAGGTCTTTCCCATCCTCCGCGAGCGCTCGACGCAGAAGGCCGGGACGCTGAGCGGCGGCGAGCAGCAGATGGCCGCCATCGCACGGGCGCTGATGAGCCATCCGCGACTACTGCTGCTCGACGAGCCGACGCTCGGTCTGTCGCCCAAGCTGGTCGGCACGGTTCGCGACATCATCGCCCGCATCGCGGCCACCGGCCTGGCGATCCTGCTGGTGGAGCAGAACGCCAACATGGCGCTCGATCTCGCCGAGTACGGCTACGTGCTCGAGAACGGCAAGGTCGTGCTGCACGGCGCGTCGTCGGCGTTGCGCAGTGACGAAAGGGTTCGCGCGGCCTATCTCACCGCCGCATGAGTGGCGTCCTCCCGCGCGACGTGGCGCGGATGCCGTCGCACGTGCGGGACACGCTGACGCGTCCGCTGCCCATGTCGGTGACGACCTTGAACGCCGACGGCACTCCCCAGGCTTCCTTGGTGTGGCAGGAGCCGCAGGACGACACTGTCGTCTTCTTTGCCGATGCCACCAGCCAGAAGGTGGTCAACCTCCGGTGCAACCCGCGCATCGTCGGGCTGGTCGTCGACGATCGGCACTCGCTCGGCAAGGGTGTGCCCTGCTATGTCGTCGTCCACGGTCATGCGGTCATCGAGGAGCGCGACGACGCGCTTGTCCACCGGATGACGCAGCGCTACATGCAGCTCGCCGAATACCCGTTCGGCCCGGTCGACCCCTACCTGCTCGTCCGTATCCACCCGCACCGCTTCGGCGGCAACCTTGAAAGAGGAGTCCGCCGATGAGCGGTCCGGCATTCGTCGACTTTCGTGTTCGCCCGCCGCGCCTGGACTCCGTGGCCGACGAGGTCTCCATCGACCCCGAAGTCGCGCCGTATGCCCGTCTTTATGACCTGGAGGACAACGAGCGCATGAGCGCCGACGATCTCTGGGCCGAGGCGGAGAAGCACAACGCGCAGCTCGTCTTGCAGGCCGAATATGAAAGCGGAGAGGCGAGGCACGTCAATGATCGCGTTGCCGAGCTTGCCGCCCGGCGCCCTGACCTCGTGCTGGGCGGCATCGCCACCGCCGACCCGCGGGACCCGCACGCGCTGGCCGAGCTGCAGCGGGCTCACCGCGAGCTCGGACTGCGTGGATGGGTGTTCCAGCCCGGGTTCATCCATGTTCATGCCACGGACCCGCGGTGCTATCCGCTGTATGCCTATTGCGAGCGCGAGGGCCACCCGGTCACGATCCATACAGGTATCAACTTCTCGCGCACCGGTTCGATCGAGTTCGGTCGACCGCTCTACATCGAACAGGTCGCGTGCACGTTCCCGGACCTCACCATCGTGTGCAACCACGGCGGCTGGCCGTGGGTCACCGAAACCATCGCGGTGCTGTGGAAGCACGAGAACGTTTTCGCCGACTTCGGCGCTATCGCACCGAAGTACATGGCGAACCCCGCCGGCGGGTGGGCGCCGATGCCGCACTGGATGAACACGCAGCTCAAGCGGAAGGTGCTGCTCGGCACCGACTGGCCGATGCTCCACTACGACCGCTTGCTCGACGAGCTGCCGTTGCTCGAGCTCTCGGACGAGTCCTACGACGCCTATGTCCGCGGGAATGCGCTGCGTCTGGTCGAGCGCGTATGGGGCCGATGAGCCACGTCGTCATCCTCGGCGCCGGGGGAGCGCAAGCCGCCGCGTGCATTCGCTACCTGCTCGAGGTCGAGGCCTGCACGCTGACGTTGGCCGACCGCAACGAGGAGGCTCTGCGCGACATCGTCGCCGAGCTCGACCCGCAGGGGGATCGGACACGGCCGATGCCGATGGACATGGCCGACGCCGCATCTCTGGCGGAGACCGTCAACGGGTGCGACGTCGTCGCCAACTTCGTCGGGCCGTTCCATCGATGGGGCGAGATCGCGGCGCGCGCCGCCGTGAGCACCGGCGCCCACTATGTCGACGTCTGCGACGACGACAAGGCCACGAAGCGCATGCTCGACATGTCTAGCGTGGCCGCCGACGCCGGCGTCACCCTGTTGACCGGGCTGGGGTCCGGGCCAGGCGTCACCAACATCCTGGCCGCGATCTGCGCCTCCGCACTCGACGACATAGAGGCGGTCGAGTTCGGCTGGTTCGCATCCGGTGACCCGCGCTCGGCGGGACCGGCGGCGTTCGAGCATCTGCTGTGGGGATTTTGCACGCCGTTCACCGCTCTGGTCGACGAGCGCGAGGTCGACATCCATCCGTTCGACGAGTCGTTCAGCCGGGTCGCGGAGTTCGGCGCCGGCTTCGACGTGATGCGGCTCTGGGCTTTCCCGCATCCGGAGGCGGTCACCTTCCGGCACTTCGTGCCCGGGCTCCGTACGAGCATCAACCGCGGGACGGCCTATCCGGTCGAGGTCATGGAAGTGCTACGCGCCTGGCACTCCCTCGGCTACGCCGAAGCGGCGGCGCAGGACGTGCCGGGTACGGGTGTCAGCGCGTCAGAGTTCGCGGTCCGGCACTTTCTCGCGCACGGGATCGAACGCGGGCTGGTTCCCGCCGGACATCCCCCGAACGCGAGTGGGATGGAAATCCGCGTGCGCGGCGCGACGTGCGACGGGCCTACCGAGTTCGTCGTCCGTGCGGCCTCGCAGCGGACAATGGCGTCCGAGACCGGCGTCCCCGCCGCAGTCGGAGTCGCCCTGCTGCTCGCCGGTGAGGTCGAACCGGTCGGCACGATCGCACCCGAGTGCCTCGATCCGCACACGTTCTTCGCGCGGTTCGCGCGTCGCCCCCGCGAGACCGGCGACTCCGGCGGCGGGCTGCGTATCGAAAGGTGCGCACAGGACCGGCGTCCCGTGCGTCTCGGTGAACTCCTTGCTAGCTACCAACCGGTGGTGAATCTGTGAGTGCATTGCGTCTGGGTCATGTCGGCGTTCTGGTCGAGGACAGCGCGGCGGTGGCGGCCACCTTGGAGTCGCGACTTGGGCTGGTTGAGCTTCGCGGCGGGATCGATGCCAAGGTCGCCGCCGAGTGGCGCTGGCTGCGGGGTAACAGCGGAGCCGCGCTGGAGCTGCTCAACGCCCGTGGCTCCAGGCCGCTGCGCGACTACCTCGACAAACACGGACCCGGCCTGCATCACGTCTCGTTCGAACCTGACGACTTCGACCGGTGCTTGCGCCACGTCGAGTCCAGCGGCGCGCGCATCCTTGGGCTGGACCGCCACCATGACGGCTGGGAGGAGTTCTTCCTCGACCCCGACGAGACCGGCGGAGCGCTCCTGCAGGTCACGCGTGAGCTTGCCGGACCGCCCCCGACCGAGCTGCCGCTCGGCGCGCAACTGTTCCGCGAGGTGTGCAAGGCATGGGAGAGCGGTGACCCCTCGAGGCTCAAGGCGCTGTACGTCGAGGACGCGATCTACAGCGAGCCCGTCGCTGGCGTGCTCGAAGGTCGCGACCGCGTTCTCCGCTACATGACGAAGGCGATCGGCGGGGCGTTGTACCGGTTCGACATGCATCGGGAGCTGGGCACTGATGGCGAGTCGATGACCGAGTGGACGATGACGTTCACGATCGGCGACAACACGACGTCCACAACCGGCATCACCATCATCGAGACACGCGATCGTCGCATCGCGAAGCACATCGACTACTTCGACACCCACGGAATGCGGTAGCCCAATGGGTTACAGCACCATAGTTCTGGGCGGCTGCGGCCGGATGGGGACCGGGTCGGTGCAGCTGTTGCTCTCGGACGCCGACTGCGTCCGCGTGGGAGTCGCCGACGCGCGCGCTGATCGGCTCGCCGACCGCTTGCCTGTCGACGCCAAGCTGGAGGCGCCCGTCGCACTCGACATCGGTAACAATGCCGACCTCGAGCGCCTCGTCGCCGGCTACGACGTCGTCGTGAACGCGGTCGGCCCCTACTACCGGCACGGGACGAAAGCCCTGGATGCCTCCATCGCAGCAGGTGTCGACTACGTCGACCTGTGCGACGACCTCGCACCGACTCGCCAGATGCTCGACCGCTCGGAGGCTGCGGCAGCGGCCGGCGTCACGGCCGTCGTAGGGTGCGGGACGAGCCCGGGCGCGACGAACATGACCGTCGCCGCTGCAGCCGAGTCGTTCGACGAAGTCCTCGAGGCCTGCATCTCGTGGGTTGTCCCAATGCAGGACGCCGGTGGCCTGGCGGTCGGTCTGCATGCCCTGCACATGCTGGTGAGCGAGGTCTACCGGGTCGTCGACGGGCGTGGCGAGTTCGGTGCTGCCAACACCCGCTCCTACGACGTCGACTTCCCGTCGCCGTACCGCGTCCTGCGTGTGCACGAAGTCGGCCATCCCGAGCCCTACACGCTGCACCGTGGGTTTCCGTCTTTGCGGACCGTCTGGAACGCCGGTGCGGTCTATCCCTACTGGGCGATGGAGCGCCTGCTCGCGGCCGCGACGCTCGGGTTGGCCGACGACGAGCCGTTGCGGTTCGGCGACCATGAGGTTGCCCCCGGGCGGATCGCCATCGCCCTCGATGTGCGGTTTCGCGACCGCAATCCCGACCTGCCGCTCGGACCAGAGGTCTCCTACGCCCGTGTCGACATCGTCGGTCGCACCGGCGGCGACGTCCGGGGCGAGACCTACCTCGCGCCCGATCGGATGTCGGAGGGCGCCGGTGGCGGCGCTGCCGTCGCTGCCGGACTCGTGGCCGGCGGGCACACCAGGGTGCGCGGGGGTGTCTTTGCACCGGAATCGGTGTTCGTGCCCAAGTCCTACTTTGCGGCGATGGAACGTGCCGGACTTCACATCGAGAAGGTCGAGCGGCCACACAACGTGTTCGCGTGACCACACGCGCGGCGGTGCTCGCGTTGCTGTCGTCGCTCCTGTACGGCGGCGGCGACTTCGCCCTCGGCGTCGCGTCGAAGGCCAACTCCGTCTTCGGCACCTCCTGCGTCTTCCATGGCCTCGGGTTGCCGTTGACCGCTCTCGTCATCGTCGCTACCCGCCCGACGCCGCCCGACAGCCATGCGTTGGTGGCTGCGCTGCTCGGCGGGGCATGCCTCGCCGCGGGCGGGCTGCTGTTCGTCGCCGCGCTGGCCAAAGGCCGGATGGGCGTCATCGCCCCGCTGACCGCGGTCGGTGCGGCTGGTGTGCCTGTCGTGGTCGGCATAGTGCGGGGGGAGAGCCCGGGGCCGGTGGCGGTCGCGGGCATGGTCGCGGCTGCGGTCGGGCTGCTGCTGGTAACCACCGACCGAACGCAGACGCTCTCCGCCGGCGGCATCCCCGAAGGCATCGGCGCGGCGCTGGGCTTCGGTGGCTTCTACGTCTTTCTACGTGCCGGTGAGTCGGGCGGCTGGTGGACCGTGGGGATCTCGCGCGCCGTCGTCCTGGTCGTCACAGTCGTCGCCGCCACGTTGCTCGGCCGCCGCCTGTCGATCCCGTGGCGGAACACACCCGTCCTCGTCGTCGCCGCGACCTTGGCCACGTTGGCAGGCGCCGCGTTCCTGTTCGCCCAGCATCAGGCGTCCCTCTCGCTTACCGCCGCGCTGGCCTCGCTCTATCCCGCGGTCACGGCTGTGCTGGCCGCGACGGTGCTGCACGAGCGACTGACCCGGCGCCAGCTCGCCGGCTCGGTCATCGTGCTGGTCGCCGCTGCCTGCATTGCCATGCCATAACATTACGGAAGGCTTGACGGAGTGAGCATTCCGTCTGTACAGTCACTAAGTCCAAGGAGCTGGCGTCGGGAGGCAGAATGTCCGTGGCCGCGATGATCGATCGGACGTTTGACTCGGGCCGCTTTCGCGAAGTCGTCGGACACTTCCCGACGGGGGTTGCCGTCGTTGCCTCAACGCTCGGTGGCCGTCCCTATGGCATGGCCGTTGCGTCGTTCATGTCGCTGTCGCTCGAGCCGCCGCTCGTGCTCTTCTGTGCGGCCACGTCATCGACCAGCTGGCCGCACATCCGCGGCGCCGGCCGATTCTGCGTGAGCGTCCTGTCTCACGACCAGCGCGAGACGTGCACTGCTTTCGCGCAGCAGTCCGGCGACAAATTCCAGGGAGTCGCTTGGTATGAGTCACCCAACGGCTCGCCGATCATCGACGGTTGCCTGGCCTGGATCGAGTGCGACATCTCCGCCGTCTACCCGGGCGGTGACCACGACGTCGTGGTCGGCCATGTCACGACGCTCGATGCGTCGTACGACGGGGACCCGTTGGTGTTCTTTCGCAGCGGATTCGGCTCCTTCAAGTGAACGGTCTTGCAGCGGTCAAGGCGCAGCGCGGCTGCCCGGGCGGCGCTGCTTCGCTCTCATACGCTTCTCGAATGAGGGGTCGTCCGCGCGTGCCCATCGTCCTCACGTCCGCAGAGCGCACGGCGCTCCGCCGGCTTGCCGACAAGGACACGACCGAGGTTGCACGTCGCGCCAACATCGTGTTGCTGTCGGCGTCGGGGCTGGCCAACACCGACGTGGCGACGCAGGTCGGCGTCGACACCAAAACGGTGAGCAAGTGGCGACGCAAGTTCATTGAGGACCGTGTCGACGGGCTCGTCAAACCGATGCTGTCGCATTCGGAGCCGCCCTCGTCCGCTGATGACAGCTCGGGCCGGCCGCGGGTGCACACGGAGGTCGCCAACGATGCGCTCGTCACCGAACGCCGCGCCGTCATCGTCAAGGCGGCAGTCGAGCTGTTCCGCCGCAAGGGCTACGGCTCGACGTCGGTGAGCGAGATCGCAGAGCTTTGCGGCTTGCCGATCGGCACTCTCTACCGCTACATCTCCAAGAAGTCCGACATCTTGTATCTGCTGGCGCTGGATCTCATGCCACCGCTGATCGAGGCCATCGAGGGCGCGCTGGCGAGTCACGACACGATCGAGGACAAGCTGCGCTACGGCATCCGGAGCTATCTCGAGGCGATCGCACCGCGTCGTACGCACATCAAGGTCATGTACTGGGACACCCACTGGCTGGCCCCTGACGAGCAGGCGGTACTCAAGGTCGAAGAGGGCCGCACCCGCGAGCTCTTCGAGGAGGTCCTCGAGCAGGGGATCGCCCAAGGCATCGTGCGGCCGGTCAACGTCCTCGTCGCGGCGCAGAACATCATCCTGGCCGGTCATGCCTGGGCTCTCAAAGGCTTCCTGTTCCGGGACGCGGTGTCGCTCGACGACTACATCGAGGAGCAGGTCGACTTCCTCATGCGCGGGCTGCTCCAGCCGGACCGGACCAAGGGGCCGTCAAGGGGACACCGTGGAGCGTGAGGAACTCGCCCGCACCAACGGCTACCCGGACGAGATTCTGAGCCAACTGCTGGAGTTCGAACGCGCCGTCCGTGAGGACGACCTGACGGGAGCAGTGCTCAAGACGCTCTACGAGCGCGGTGCACCGATCTACAACGTCGGGTTTCGCTTGCCGGCCTCGTTGCGGTTCGTCGAGTTTCTTCATTGTCTCGTCTCCGACGGGCTCGCGGTGTCGTGGGAGCTGTGGGACGCGACCGTCGAGGCAGCGGACGGCGACCATGTCATCCACGGCCGGAGTACCGAAGTGTGGCGTCGGCAGGACGACGGCATCTGGAAGATGGCCTACGACCACGCCTCGATCGCCGTCGAGCTCGAACTTGCCGTGCAGGCGACGGCCGATGTCGTCGGCATGGGCGGACCGCGACCCGCGGCTGCGATGAGCTAGTGCTGCATCTGTCCGACGCGCTGAGCGGGACGAGAGTGATCGAGCTCGACCACCCGCGCCGGCTGGCTGCCGCATTTTGCGCCAAGAACCTCGCTGACCTCGGCGCCGACGTCGTCAAGCTGGAGGACCCGGTCGCGCCCGGAGCCACCCGGACGATGTCTCTCGCCGACGGGATCACCCCGGATCCCGAGAGGGCGCCGCTGCATCTCTATCTCGACGCCGGCAAGCGCAGCGTCGCTGCCGACGCACTCGAGAACCTCCTGCCGGACGCAGACCTCCTGCTCGTCGCCCATCAACCAGCAGAACTCACCGCCGTCGGGCTGGACTTCGAGGAGATCCGTACGCAGCACCCCCGGTTGTCGGTCGTCTCGCTGACACCGTTCGGGCGCACCGGGCCGGACCGGGACCGGCCGGCGACAGACCTCGTCCTGTGGGCGAACTCCGGTCACATGTACATGACGGGGGACCCCGACCGCGAACCGTTGCGGCACGGCTGGCAGTTCTGCGACCACCTGCTCGGGCTGACCGGCGCACTCGCCGCCGTAACTCTCATCTACGGCGGTGGCCCGCAGATCGCTGACGTCGCCGCGATCGAGGTGCTGGTCAAGTGCCTCGAGGACGCCGTTGTCCTTCCGGTCGGTCTCGGCGCGGAGCGTGGTCGGTGCGGCAACCGCTACTACAGCACTGGTGACTTCCTCGATCTCTTCCGCTGTCGCGACGGGTTCGTGATGAACACGAGCTTCACCGAGAAACAGTGGGAAGCCCTGTGTCATCTGGTCGAGCACCCGGAGTGGCTCGACGACGATGGGCTCGCGCAATGGAGCGGCCGCATCGCGCGCCAGGGCGACCTCGTCGCCGCCATTGCCACCTGGATGTGTACGCGAGGCTGTGACGAGGTCATGGCCGCGGCTCAGGACATGCGCATCCCGCTGATGAAGGCGCTGCGCCCGGACGAGGTTGCCCGCGATCCCCAGGTCGTCTACGCCGGCACGTTCGCAGAGGCGGACCATCCGCGCGCGGGTCGCGCGCGCTACGTACGGTTCCCCGCCCATGGCTCCGCGCCGAGAGAGACGCCCGTAGCGGCGCCGTTGACGGCGGAACACCCAGGCGACGTCTGGCGCACGGCACCGGTTCAACGCCGGCCGGAGGCCCTGGACAACGCGTCGGGCGCCGCGCCGCTCGCTGGTGTGCGCATGCTCGACCTCACCCAGGTTTACGCGGGTCCGATGAGCACCGCGCTGCTCGGCGACCTCGGCGCGGACGTCATCAAGCTCGAGTCGGCGGGGCACATGGACGTGCTGCGCTACATCGCCTCGGCCGGCACGGACGCTGAGTCGTCGTGGTGGTTCCAGTGGGTCAACCGCGGCAAGCGCAGCGTCGCGATCGAGCTCGCGACCCCCGAGGGTCGCGAGCTGATGCTCACCCTTGCCGCGCACTGCGATGTCATCATCAGCAACTTCGGTGGCCGCGCGCTGCCGAAGCTCGGGCTCGGCCCCGACGTTCTTCGTGCCGCGGCGCCGAAAGCCGTCATCGTGACGATGCCGCCGTTCGCGTCGTCGGGCCCCTACCGCGACTACACGTCGTACGGCGAGGCGCTCGAGTTCATGACGGGCGTGCCGTGGATCAGTGGCTACGCCGATGACGACCGGCCCATGCGCGCGGGGGCGGCGTTGTGCGACTCGGTGGCAAGCATCACGGCGGCACTCTCGGTGGTGGCGGCGCTGCGCGCTCGCGAGAGTGGCGGCAGCGGGGGGCACTTCGACGTGTCCCAGCAGGAGGCCTATCTCCGTCTGCACGGTGACCTGTTCGTAGTGGACCGGGCGGACTATCGGCGCTGGGGCAACCGGCAGCCGGGGTACGTCTTCCAAGGCTGTGCGCGGACCGAGGACGGCTGGATCACCGCGAGCGCCATCGATGCTGCGGACGCCGCCCGGCTCCGCTTCGTGATCGGCGCGAATGTCCCCGACGAGGTGCTCACTGCGCACAATGCCGACGACCCGCAGTGGGACCGGCTCGATGCCGCGTTCGCGACCTGGGCGTCGTCCGTCTCGACCGAACGCGCCACCCGGCTCCTGTCGGACGCGGGCATCCCCGCCGCACCCGTCGTGAGGCCGGGCGATTTGCTGGCGTCGGAGCAGCTGCGCAGTCGCGGTTTCTTCCACACCGTGGAGCACCCGGTGATCGGCACCGTGCCGATCGACGGGCCCGCCTTCCGGCTGAGTGACACGGCGCCTCCGGAGCTCGGGCGAGCGCCGTTGTTCGGTGAGCACACGACGGAGGTTCTCGCCGAGGTGCTCGGGATGGTGCCGGCATGACCGCCCTCACAGTGCATGGGGAAGTCGGTGCGCCGCGCAGCGACCGCGAACGCTCCTACACGTTTTCGCACGCCTTTCGCTCGGGTCGTCTCGTGCATGTCTTCGGGATGCTGGCGATCGACGAGCGCGGCCAGTTGCTCGCCGATGACCTTGTCGGGCAGACGCGTGTCATCTACCGCCGGCTCGGCGAGCTGCTGGACGAGCTAGCCGCATCGCCCGCGAGGGTCATCAAGACGACCGACTACATCACGACGACGGACGGCTATCGCAAGACCGCCGACATCCGTCGTGAGTTCTTCGGCAGCCACCGACCGGCGTCTACTGGCGTGGTTGTCGCGGGCCTGTTGCATGCGCAGGCACTGATCGAGATTGACGCCGTCGTCGTACTGGATGGCACTGACACAGGAGTTTTTGAGGTATCGACAAGGGAGGGACCATGAGGTTCGGTTTTCTGACCGGCGCCGCCACCGGCGGATCCAAGATCGGTTACGACGCGTCTCGGGCGGATGACCCGACGTACCGACGGCACGACATCCGCTACAACGAGGCGATCGAGGAAATCGTCTTCGCGGAGAAGATGGGCTTCGACGTCGTCGGCCTGCCGGAGCAGCACTTCGCGCCGGACGTCTGCGCCACGTCGGCGCCTGAGGTGATGTACGGCGCCATCGCGAAACTGACGTCGCGGGTGCGGATCCGGTCGATGATCAGCCTGCCGCTGTTCCCGATGAACCACCCGCTGCGGGTCGCGGAGCAGGCGGCGACGATCGACATCCTGTCGCACGGCCGCTACGAGATCGGCACGGGCAGGTCCAACCAGCCGCTCCAGCTCGAAGCGTTCGACGTACCGGCAGATAAGACCCGGCAGCTGTGGCAGGAGGGCGTGCAACTCATGACCACGGCGCTCGGCAGTGCGCCCGGTCGCTTCGAGTTCCATGGTGAGTTCTTCGATGTTCCCCAGCGCACGTTCGTGCCTGCCCCGGTGCAGCGTCCGCACCCGCCGCTGTTGGTGGCGACCTCGAGCGTCGACGGGCACAAGAACGCCGGCGCGACCGGCATCGGCGCGATGAGCTTCGCCAACTTCAGCGGGTTCGAGACGCTCGAGTCGTTCAAGCAGGCCTACAGCGACTCCTTCGGGACGGGCGAGCAGGTCGGCCAGTACCCGATGGAGTACCTGAGCGTGCTCGCAATGCCGTCGATCTGCGCACCCACGCGTAAGGAGGCGCAGGACACCGTTCGGGAGTACGTCACAGTCTTCGGCGGCGTTGTCGACATCAGCTATCTGCAGCTTGCGAGCAAGTCGGCGGACTACCAGTACATGGACGACGCAGCCAAGAAGATGCGCGACAAGCTCACCGACCTCGACTATCTGTCTGAGGAGAGCGCGACCGCCGTCATCGGCGACCCGAAGGACTGCATCCGCCAACTCGAGCGGTTCGACAAGTTGGGCGTCGACGAGATCATCCTCGGCATCGACGGCATGCCGCACGAGAAGGTCATGCAGAGCCTCGAGCTTTTCGGCAAGTACGTCATCCCGAAGTTCCGGTCCCAGGAGCGCGCCTTCGGTCCGCGTACGCCGCAGCGCGACTCGGTGAGCGTCTGATGGAACGCGTGTGGCTTCCCGGCGCCCAGGAGGGGTTCCTTCGCGGCGTCGGCCTGGCTGATGGTGTCCGCGCAGCGGGGGACTACATCGTCCTAGGTGGCCAGGTCGGTCAGGCGCCGGACGGGTCCATCGCGGAAGGACTGCGTGCACAGGCGACGCAGGTGATGGAGAATATCAAGGCGGTCGTGACCGCAGCCGGCGGATCGATGAGCGACATCGTCCATCTCACCTGCCTGCTGAGCCAGGAGACGCTCGATCAGAAGAAAGAGTGGTGGGAGATCCTCACCAATCTCCTCCACGACTACATGCCTGACTCCCAGCCGGCGGCGACGGGTTACTGGGTGACGGAACTCGCCTCGCGTCGCTATCTCGTGGAGATCCAGGCGACTGCCGTCGTGGGTGGCTCCGGGTCGTGACGACAACGGATGCGTCGGTGTCGCTGACCGCGCTGAGCGTGTACTTGCCGGTCGATGTTGTCACCGCGGACGACATCGCCGACGTCAGCGGGCTGCCCGCCGAGGTCATCATGGACAAGCTCGGCCTGCGCCAGAAACACGTCGCGGGCCCTGATGAGCATGTGTCGACGATGTCCGTCGACGCCGCGAAGCCGCTCCTCAGCGCCGTGGACGCCGATCCCACGTCGAGCGTCGTGATCTATTTCGGCAGCTCGATCAAGGATTACGAGCTGTGGTCGTGTGCAGTAGCCGTGCAGCAACGTTTGGGTCTGGCGGGCGCCTACTCATTTGAGGTGGCGTCGAACTGCGCGGGCTTCGGCGTGGCGCTCCACCTCGGTCGTGCGCTGCTACTCGCAGATCCGTCGCTGTCCCACGTGTGGCTGGTCGGCGCGAGCAAGGAGGCTTCGGTCGTCGACTACGGCGACCTCGCCACCAAGTCCGTGTTCGCGTTTGCCGACGGAGCGGCAGCCGGTGTGTTGACGCGCGATCAGCCGGGACTCACGATCCTGTCGACCGCAATCGTCAGCGATGGCACCTACAACGAAGCCGTCCTAGTGCCCGCCGGCGGCACCCGGCAGCCCTCGACGGAAGCCACCGTCGGTGGCGACTTGCACAAAGTTCGGGTGCAACCCGACATCCAGCTGGGCAAGGTGGTCGGCCCGCAGTTCGTCGAGCTGATGATCAGCGGCGGCCGCCAGGCACTTGACCGGGCCGACGTTCCCCCCACGGCGATCGACCTTGTCGTGCTGCAGCACCAGATCCCGTCCGTCGTGCGCGCAATCGTCGACGGAATCGGTGCCAGCAACGCACAGACCGTTGACCTCGCCGACTACGGGCACATGTCGTCTCTGGACGTCCCCGTGGCGCTGCACGCGGCTCTGGAGGCCGACATGTTGCCGGCGGGCGGTCACGCCTTGCTGCTCAGCGCCGGGCTCGGTTACACCTGGACCGCAACTGTGGTTCGGCTCGACTCGTCGATCGTCTTGACCCGCGGCTGACCGTCGCCGCCGACGCAGGAGGAGTAGTGGACACGATCGCGCGCGGGCTGGACAACGTCGGTGTGGCGGTACGGAATCTCGATCGGTCGCTGGCGTTCTACTGCGACCAGCTGCAGCTAGACCTTGCCTACCGCGACGATGCCTCGCGATCGGCCGGGGTGAACACGGGCTCTTCGTCGCTCTATCTCTTCGAGACCACCGGTCCTGAAGGCCCACGACGCGGTGCGGAGTACACCGGCAACCCGAGCGGTGTCGACCACCTCTCGTTTGCCGTGGACGATGTGGATGCGGCGTACCACGAGCTGCGTCGGCGAGGCGTCAACTTCTTTATGGAGCCGCGTGACGCGGATTGGGGTGCTCGCGTCTGTGGCTGCACTGATCCCGACGGGATTCCTATCTACCTGCTTAAGCGGGTCACCTGACGAGCGCCGTCGTCGCGTCCGCTCGCGAGTGTGGGCATGCTCGATTCGAGCCGATGATCGACTCCGAAACCGGCCATGCCGGGGGACGGCTGCGGATATCAGGTGCGACTGCTCCGAAGGCGGATGAGCCGCGGCCCCTAGGGGGATATCCAGTACCACCTAGACGTCGGTGCAGCAGAGTCAGGCCCCCATCTCACAAACCGACCTTTGTTAGACGACTGCCCCTCACGTAGTGGAAGTGGCTTCTCCGCGGCCAGAATCCGTGTGCGCAATCAATGTCTCAGATCGTGCAATCACGACGGCAACTGCGACCGATAGCCACAGTTGCCAAGCCTTGGGCCCAGCCGAATTGCCGCGACGGTGCCCCATTCATGTGCCCGGGACCTTCTCAGCCCCACGGGGGACTCGATGCTTGTCCCCGTGCCAGGCTCGGTTTTCCGCAAGCCGCGTTAGGCAAGATGGTGCAGCGCCAATGCGGCGTAGAGTGCGGCCCCGTCGCTGAGGATCGTGTCGTCGAATACCGCTTCGGGAGAGTGGTTGAAGGGTGCGTTTGCCGGGTCGGCGCCGTGCGGTGTGGCGCCCAGGAAGACCATGGCACCGGGTGCCTGGTCCAGGACCCGCGAGAAGTCTTCTGAGCCGGTGACGGGGTTGGGGAGCTCGAGCCAGCGTTCGGGTCCGAAGGTGTGTCCTGTACGACGCTGGCGATCGTGGCGAACTTGTTGGGATCGTTGACGGTGACCGGGAACAGCTCGTCCGTCGCGACTTCGACGTCGAGTCCATGCGATGACGCGATGCCTCGTACGACGCGCTCCGCGCCGGTGAAGACCTGGCGAAGCGAACCCGGTGAGAAGGCTCGTACTGTCGCCGAGAACTCGGCGTTGTCGGGAATCAAGTTGGACGCGGTTCCCCCGCGGATCATGCCGACAGTCAGCACGACCGGGTCGAAAACGTCGAATGAACGGGTAACGAACGCCTGCAACGCGGTGACCATCTCGCACGTCGCGGGGATGGGATCGCGTGCAGGGTGCGGCGCGGACCCATGGCCGCCGGCTCCGAGAACCCGCACCGTCAAGGTGCCCACCGCCGCCATGAGCGGACCGGGCCGGGCCGCGAACAGCCCGGCGGGGAGCATGGCCGATGTCACCTGGAGCGCGTACGCCGCGTCGACTCGACGTCCTGCGGCGTCCAGGACACCTTCCTCGATCATCCGGTCCGCGCCGCCGGCACCTTCTTCGCCGGGTTGGAACATCAGGACGACGTCGCCGCGCAGGTGGTCCTGTTGCGCCGCGAGCAGATGCGCGGCACCGACGAGCATCGTCGTGTGCAGGTCGTGCCCGCAGGCATGCATAAAGTCGCCGGTCGCGGCGTAGTCGACTCCCGTGTGCTCGCGCACGGGCAGAGCGTCCATGTCCGCTCGCAACAACACCGACGGTCGCGCTGTGCTGTCGGTGCCAGCGCCACCGCGAAGGACAGCGACAACCGAGGTCAGCTCGCGTCCTGTCGAGATCTCCAATGGGAGCCCGTCGAGCGCGGCCAGGACCTGCGCCTGCGTAGCCGGCAGTTCGAGGCCGAGCTCGGGCGTGCGATGAAGGTCACGACGCAGCTGCACGAGGTCACCAGCCATCGCTGCTGCGTTCGTGACCGTACTCATCCGACGGGCTGCGCCTTCGCCGAGGCCAGGTGAGGGAGCAGTGTGTCTACCACCAAAGCCGGGTCCTCATACGTCGCGACATGCCCGCGCCCTGGCAGTACGACGAGCTTGGCCCGCAGGGCCTCGGACATCGCAGTCGCGAGTGCGACCGGGCAGGTGGCGTCGTACTGACCAACGACGACGAGGGCCGGGCAGCTGACAGCCTGAGCAGTGGCGGTCACATCTGCCGAGAAAGCCGCTCGCGAAACGGCGATGACCGTTTCCGGAGTGCGATCGGTGACGGCCACAGCCACGGCTCGGTTGATCAGCGACTCATCCGTGCCTGGTGCAAAGCTGGCCTGGGGCATGAAACTCTCGAAAAATGCCTGCAACCCCACCGCTTGCAGTGCGGCGATCGCGCCATCTACATCAATGCCTTCGACCTTGAGCGCGCTGCCAATGGCGGTGACCGAGGCGACGCGTTCCGGCGCCCGTGCAGCCACGACGCAGGCGGCTGATCCGCCGAAGGAGGTTCCCACCACGTGTGTGCGTGGCACCTCGAGAGCGTCCAGCACGGCGAGTGCGTCAGCCGCGTAATCCGCGGCGTCAAACGGACCGCGCCGGTCCGAACGGCCGTGGCCGCGCAGGTCCACCGCGATGTAACGACGGTCCTCCGGCAGCGCCTCAATCAGCGGCACCCAAACATCGTGGGACATGTTGATGCCGTGCAGGAACAGGACCGGAAGCTCGTCAGTCGCCGTGTCCGTGCTGACGACGTTGAGCTTCCCTGCAGGTCCTGTGATGGTTTGGCTCGCGAGTTTGGCCATGTTCACTTGCCGCCCATGATGCCGGGGACGTAGTTGGAGCAGTGGAAGTGGATCATCTTCCATTCGCCGTCGAGGCGCTGCCATACCTCGGTGCTGCGGGCGTCCTGGTTGATCAGACCCATGGCTCCGAAGTCAGCCTCCATATGGAGCATATAAGTGACGATCGCGCATTCCCCGATGACCGTGACGTTGTCGTCCCAGGTGTTGATCAGCGCAGAGCCAGTGGTCGACTCGACGATGGCGCGCAGGAAGTCCCAGAGCTCGACGATGTGGTCCACGCCGATGTAGTTGCTCTGGTTGAGGTTGTACCAAAGCAGCCGATCTGGCCCCGGGACCATGTGCATCTTCAGGAACTCGCTGTCGCCCACGCGGTTTGCCGCGACGAACGCGTCGTGAAGCTGACGGATCGTGGCTTCGTCGGTGTTTGTCGGGGTGTCGAGAACATCAGTCACGGTGTTGCCTCCTTGATCAGGCGGAGGCCGCGAGCGCGTCGCGCGCGGCGCCAATGTGCTTGCAGATGTCCGGCTGCTGGGCCGGGTCGTTCATCAACATCAGCCCCAGCTCATCGATGCCGGTGTCGGCGTAGCGGCCGAAGGCATCGGCGAGGTCGTCCGGTGTCGAGACGAGCGCGAGCTGGTCGATGACCTCAGGGGTGAACATCTTCATGACGGCGAGTGGTCCGCTCTTGGCCACAGCGGCCGGGAACTCGACGGGGTCGAGGACGCCCTTGGCCAGCACCGCCGCCGAGTCAGGCGGGAACATCGCAAACAGCGGCAGCAGCGGCGCGCGCGCTGCCTTGAGGTCCTCACTGATGGACGCGACAACAAGGGCGCTGATGCGGAAGTCTGCCCGCGACCGGCCATTGTCCGCCAGGTGCTTCTCGACCGCAGCGACGGTTTCTGCGAGGTATTGCGCGCTGGCGCCGACACTGATGGACAGGCCGTCCGCGACCTTGGTCGCTCCTTCGACCATCTTGGGTCGGATCGCCAGCATGTCGATCGGCGGGACCGGTCCGATCGGCGTCAACTTGAAGCCGTCGAAGGCGTACTCCTCATGGCCGACTTTCATGTCGCTGCCACCGAGTGCTTGCCGGAGCGTCTGGATGAACGCCGTAGTCGTCTGAACGGGCCGACGGATCTGCTTGCCGAGCTTGCCGACGAGGGCGGGGTCACCGGTGCCGACCTGGATGCGCAATCGACCCTTGCCGAGCTCGGACAGTGAGGCCAGCTCCATGGCGAGCATGCCCGGATGGCGGCTGTACGGCGTCAGGCCGACGATGCCTACCTCGATCGTCGACGTGTTCTGCAGGAACAGCGCACTCGGGACGATCGCATCGTGGTAGGTGATGTGCTCTGCCGACCACACCCCGTCCAGGCCGGCTGCTTCCGCAGCTTGCACAGTCGCGATGCTCGGTTCGATCGGGGCGAAGCCCGAGAAGGCGATGCTGACGCGCATGTCGCGCCTCCAAAACATAAGAACCAACCGTTCGGTCGGTTAATCCGGAAAACTAGGGTCGGGTGAAGGTCACGTCAACGGAGGTTCGGGGCCGACTCAGCGGCGCAAGCTCACGACGGTTGAGCTTCGAGTGCGGGCGCGCCGACGGCGTCCGCTGGCAGACGTCAGCCCGGTGAAAACGATCGTGTCGATCGCGTTCTGCAGCCGGTCGACGTCGAGGTCTTCGACGGTGAACCAGGTGGTGAGCGAGCTCACCATGCCGACCATGAGGCGCACCAGATCTACTGGATCAACGTTGTCGCGGAGGTCACCGTCGTCGATGGCCTGTTGGACAAGCCGTTGCATGTCGGCCATGAAGCGATCCATCTCCGCTCTGGCCCACGCTTCGGTCTCGGTGCTCCCCTTCAGCGTCAGCAGCACGGTGACGCCGGCGCGGTCGAGGATGGCGCCCTCAACGCAGCGGCTGATGAGGTAGCGCAGCTGCGCAATCGCCGGCTCGTCGCGAGCTAGCGTTTCCTCGACGACCTCGAAGAGACCGCGAAACCCCCGCTGCAGACCGAGAGAGAGCAGCTCTTCCTTGCCTGCGACGTGGTGGTAGATGCTGCTCTTGGCGATGCCGGCAGCACGTGCGATGTCCTCGAGGGAGGAGCCTTCGTAGCCCCGATCGGCGAACACCGTCATGGCGATTTCCGCTAACGCTTGTGCGTCATACGGCTCGCGATCTGCGGCGGCTGGACGAGGCACGCGCACCTCCTCTCTGGAGGGTATCGATCAGTTTCCGGAGCGAAGTTCAGCGAGCAGCGGCGAGTCTTCGGCGATGACGCCGACGGCTGGCAGCCGAAGCAGGAACTCGGGCCAATTGGCGTTGACCGCACTCGCGGTGCCCAGCTTTGTTCGCGCTTCTTCGAGCCGGCCCGCCTTGCCGAGGATGACGGCTTGCCAAAACGTCGGCTCCGGGTTTCCTTGCAGGACTGCCTGAGCCTGCTCGAGGTGTTGGAGCGCCTCCTCGATTTCCGGTGCGTGCGGGTCAGTGACCGGCGCGAAGAGTACGCCGCCGTAGAACACCTGGGCAACGAGAGCGAACGCTTTGTTGAAATCAACCAACCGACGCAACTCAGCAAGTGGTTGCTCATGATCGTCCACGCGGACGTCGATGACACGGGCGTCCCACGGGGTGTCGCTTCGCTGCCCGGCAACGATGAGCATCGCCGCCGATTGACGCCCCCGAATGTCACCGCCCTCGGCTTCTGCCGCGTCAAGTGCGGCGAGCAGGCGGACGGCGAGGTCACCGCTGGTGGTGGTGTAGGCGTCGAGCATGGCGTCCGGAACCGTAGACCGCAGCATCATGTTGGCCTGGACCGTGACACCGTCACCTGCCCGGTGGCCGGCGTGAGCCACACAACCGGCGCCGGTGTGTGTGGCGACTGTGCCGGACGCGTCGACCATTCCCACCTGCCGTACCGCTGCCATGGCGTCGGCAGAGACCAGTTCTTTCAGAGCTATGTCCGCTGACGCGCCGCTGCGCATCGCGTCTAGCCCTCGTGGACCGTAACCGACATCAACAATTGACTGTGTCGCGACAGCACCGACGCCGGCCTCCGCCCACGTCACAGCACTGCCCGTGCAGAAGTAGTGCGATTGCACCGCCACACCGAGCTCTTCGGTGTCCGGATCGCGGGCGACGATCGAGTAGGTCATCGGTGCTCCTTCATGTCAGTTCGTCGGGGCCGCAGCGGCGAGCTGCCCATCACGGGACCGCGATCGTGCGGGCCGGCCGGATCTTTCGATGGAGACGAGGTCGCCACCGAGGTATGCCTCCACGACGCGCGGGTTGTTACGGACTTCTTGCGGAGCTCCGACCGCGAGGACATGGCCGCCCTCCATTGCCATGACCCGGTCGGAGATGCCGAGCAAGAAAGGCAGGTCGTGCTCGATGACGACAAGCGTGACGTCGAGCTCGTCACGCAGCCGCAGCAACAAGGAGCCCAGCACCTCGGTCTCCCGCTGTGCAACGCCCGCGGCTGGCTCGTCGAGGAGCAACATCGTCGGCTCCAGAGCAAGGATGCAGGCGAGCTCGGTGATCCGCCGGGTGCCGGTGGACAGCTCGCGAATCTGGTTGTTGCGGAAGTCGGCCAAGCCAAGCAGGGACACGATCTCGGCAGCTCGGTGCCGTTTCGCGCGTTCGGTTCTCGTCACGCCTGCCACTGACGGCAACAGCGCAGTGGGTCGCCAGGCCTCGAGTGCCAACTGGACGCACTCCTGCACGGTGAGCGTCGGGAACAAGGCGGCGTCCTGGAAGGAACGCACCAGCCCGAGCCGAGCGCGCTCCTCAGGCGATCGCTTCGTGACGTCGGTGCCGGCGAAGGCCACCGAGCCGCTGTCTGGACGGGTGAATCCGCTGAGAATCTCGAACAGCGTGGTCTTTCCCGCTCCGTTCGGGCCGATCAACCCGAGAACCTCGCCGGGAAGAACCGAGATGTCGACGCCGTCGACGGCAGTGACGCCGCCGAATCGTTTAGCCAATTGGTCGCCTTCCAGCAGCGGCTCTGCCACCGAAGGAGACGCTTGTCGCGGGACGAGTTTGGCAAACCCGGGACCCTGGGGGACTGCCTCCCCAGGTGCAATGTTGGTTACCAGTCGTGCTACGACCCGGTCCCGGACCGGGCGAAGCGCTTGTGCCAACCCGCCCGGATAGGCCAGGACGAGGACCAGCCAACCGACGGCGGTCGCGGCCAGGCCGGCGCTGTCGAGCGGGATGAAATTCGGGACGCCGACGATGTACAGAGCGCCGATCAAGGGACCGGCCAGGACACCGATACCGCCGACGACAGCCATCGCCACCACGTCGACGCTCGCTCCGACCGGAAAGGCATTGGGCGAGATCAACGACAGGGAGTGACCATAGACGGCGCCGCCCATCCCGGCCAGGAACCCAGCGACGGCAAAGGCGACGAGTTTGGTGCCGGTGGCGCTCACGCCGAAGGCGCGTGCTCCATCTTCGTTGTCACGGACAGCGAGCATCAGCCGGGACAAGCCAGTGCGACGGACGTTCGCGGCGATGACCCAGCCGACAAGCAGGCAGGCGAGGGCGAAGTAGTAGTAACTGCGGCCGGTGTCGAGACGCCAACCACCGATGATCGGTTGGCCCGGGTCCTTTCCCTCGCCCAGCACCCAGTGTTGTGGCAGCAACCAGCTTTGCGACGCGAGCGCGAACGACAGGGTTACAACGGCGAGCAGGAGCCCGCGGATGCGCAAGGCCGGTAGCCCGATCACAACGCTGACCAGCGCTGTCACGAGACCGGCGACGGCCACGCTGAGGAAGAAGTTGCCCGTGTCGCGGGAGACAACGAAGGACGCGACTGCGCCAACAGCGGCGAGTGCGAACTGCCCCAAGGTCAACTGACCGGAAAGGCCGCTGACGACGCCGACCGACAGCCCGATCAACGTGTAGGCCATGATCGTCACGCACACGAACGAGGACTTGTTGCTCAGGACTGCGGGAAGCGCACAAGCGATCAGAAGCAACACGGCGACGCCGGCCCCGAACGCGCTACGAAACGTCCGCGTCGATTTCACCGATGCGGGCAGCGGCTGCCACGGCATCACCGTCGCCCAGCTGCCTTTGTCCTCGATACGCGACTCGCGCCGACGTTGGAACAGCAGCACGACGAGAATGACGGCAAACAATGCGATCTCCACGGCACCGCTGTTGGGGAAGTTCCACAGCAGCACCTGCTCGATCACGCCGACACCGACGCCGGCTCCAAGGGCGATCGGTAACGACTCCATGCGCGCGATGACGGCAGCTACCAGCGCTCGCAACAGCAGCCCGTAGCCGAGCACCTCGGTGGTGACAAAGCCCTTGGTGGGAAGCACGAGGATTGCGGTGAAGGCTGAGACAAGTCCCGCGATGACCCACGCGAGCATCGACATTCGATTCGGCGAGATGCCGTCGATGCGGGCAGCGTCCGGGTTGGACGCAGCGGCACGAAGTGCGAGGCCGAACTTGCTCCGCCGAAGAAAGATTGCCAGGCCCGCAACGAGCAAGGGTGTCAGGAAAAGCATCCCGAAGTACGCCGGCGTGATGTCCAGCCTGCCCACACTGAACGACGGGAGAGGGGGCTGGGGAAAGAAGCTCCCGGCCGCCGCATTGCCGTTGACGACCGCGGAAAGAAGAAGCAGCACCTGCGATACGCCGAGGGTCGCGATCATGACCATGAGCTTCGGAGCGTTGCGCAGCCGTCGTACGACACCCATTTCGATCAGGGCGGACAGGAGCGCCGACAGGCCGAGGGCCAGCGGGAGCATGACGAGATAGGGAACCTTCCAGCTCGTCACCGCGAGCCCGAGGACGGTGGCGCCGAACGCTCCGATCTGTCCATGAGCGAAGTTAATGATTTTGCTGGCACGAAACACGATCACGAGCCCGACAGCGAGGACGCCGTACGTCATCCCGACGATAAGGCCGAGCACCAGGACCGGTAGCGGCACGGACATCAGCGGACTCCTACTGCTGCGGCCGCGCCTTCCAGAAACACCGAGCGCAACAGGTCGGCCCGATCGAGAAGATCGGTTGCGCGGCCATCGAAGCGTACGGCGCCTTTCTCCATGAAGTACGCGTGATTGACGAGTGAGAGTGCGACGTTGACGGACTGCTCGACGAGCACGATCGCGGTGCCGCTGGCGTTGATCGTGCGGACGAACTCAAGCAGCTCACCCACGATCTTCGGCGCGAGTCCGAGGGAGAGCTCGTCGATGAGCAGTAGCCGCGGTTGCAAAATCAGGGCGCGCGCGAGGCTGAGCATCTGCTGCTCACCGCCGGATAGTGTGGCGGCCGGTTGATTACGGCGCTGAGCCAGCGCGGGGAAACCGGCGAACACCGCGTCGATGCCCGTGTCCAGGCGTCGACCGTCGCGCCCGGCGGTGAAGCCGATGACGCGTAGGTTCTCGACGACGCTCAAGTGGGGGTACACCCCCCGCCCGCCCGGCACCTGTGAGATGCCCAACCGCATTCGTCGCTCGGCATCGAGGTATGTAATGTCGGCCCCGTCAAGGCGGATGCTGCCGCCGGAAGGCAGAGCGAGCCCTGAGATGAGCCGCAGCAAGGTCGACTTGCCGGCGCCGTTGGTGCCCAGCAGCGCGACCATCTCGCCGGAGTCGACCGTGAAGTCGACGTCGAAGAGCACCTGCAACTGGCCGTAGGAGAAGTTGATACCTCGGCAAGTCAGCAGCGGCACGTGACCGCCGCCGTTGCGGGTGACGGTCAGCTCGGCGTCCTCGGTGACAGCGACCGCGCGCCGATCGAGGTCGGCACTCGTGGTCCGCGCGGCGGTACGCAGGGCCGCGGCGGCCTGAGCCGCGAACAACGCAGCGGTGACCAGTGCGCCTTCCGGTCCGAACCGTCGATCCATCCCCGTCAGCAGTAATGGCACGGCGAGAGATCCAGCGCCCGCGAACGCAGCAATGTTGAGAGCAGCCATCTCACGGCGCAGAGTTGCTGGCACGACCGACATAGCGATGGCATCCGCAATCGTGCGCGCAGTCCCGATCAGAGCGCCGGCGACGGCAAGCACTGCTGCTTCCCCAGCTGCCGTTGGCACGAACGCCGCCGCGATGAGGATCGCGCCGCAGCAGAGGGTGCAGCCGGCGGCGATGCGCATGGCAACACCAGGTGTCTGCACGATGTCGTCACCGACGATTTCGGCGCCAAGGCGAGTGCCACCGGCGGCGGCGAGCAGGGCTACGCCCAACGCGAGCGCTGCCCAGCCGCGGCTCAGGCCGTGAGCTTCATCCAGGTTGTATCGGGAATACACGAGAGTGGGTAGGGCGAGAACGCCGAAGGCGGCATTCGCGATGAGCAGATGCCGGGCCGTAGCAATGTCGAGTACGCGGCGGATCGACTCGCCCGGCGTCAGCCGGTTGCCACCGCCACGCCCGTCAATGGCGACGGTGGCGATGCGCGCTCGCAGTTGCTCCTCGTCCCAGCGTCCGGCTGCTGGCTCCGGTCCACGGACGCCCGTCGCCGCACCGGCCGCCAGTAAGGCAGCGCCGACGGCGAGGGCACGCCACGTGAGGTCGAAAGCGAGGGTGGCAATCGTCTGAGCCAGAAAGACGGCCGCGAGGCCGGTGAGTTCCCCGGCGCGAAGTGTGCCCATCGCGAGCGGCCGAGCCACCGGCGGATACGCGTCAGCAACTGCGGGAGTGGCGACCGCTGCTGCCACGCTCGCCGCTCCGCCAGCCACGGCGAACAGCACCGCAAGCAGCGACGCCGCAGTCGTCCAAGCGACCGCCAACATGACGCAGGCGAGCAACGCCAGCGCCCATCTGGCGGTAGCGGTGCGTCGCCCGCGAGTGCAGACCAGAAGGAGCGCCGAGGTGCTTGCACCGATGCCGGTCAACGTGGCGGCGAAGATGAGCAGTCCGGTGCCTGCACCAAAGGTGTCGCCGAGATCGTGCTGGACCGCGACGGGGAACACCGCGACGGCGGCGGCAGCAGCCATTGCCGCTGCAGCCCAGACGAGTGTGGCCGGGCCGAGAGCGCGCACCTCCCGCCACGCGAACTTGGTGAAGTACCGGCTGGTGAAGCCGAGATCCGCCTGGCTCATGTGCCGACTCCATGGACGAAGAAGGTTCGGCTCACGGCTTCTTCGCCGACCCGGCGCCCGCCGGCATCGAGCAACACGATGGTCAGCTCGTGCTCGCCGTTGCTGGTCTGCCGGCCGCGCAAGCTGGACAGGACCCCGTCGACCCGCACGCTCGTCGTCGCGGTCAGGTAGACCCCGTGTGCTTGCAGATATGTCACATCCGGACAACCGGGGGGTGTGCAACCCGTGTCATCGCGAGCAACCCACGCGACCGTTGCGCCGACCGGCATCGGTTGCTGATCCACGAACACGGCAAACAGGGGTTTCTGTGCTGTTGCGCGATGCGCGTTCGCGATCGACGTTGTCGTTCGCCAAGACACGACCATCGGTAATGAGTGCGTTGACATGGATGCCGGCTGATCGATCGCAACCGGCTCATCGGCTCGGAAAGCCAGCTGGTCGGTCCGGCACGCGGTCGCCGCCACGAGCAGGCCCGCCCCGACGAGTACCCACCGCAGCACTATGGAAGTTCGCCGCATGGTCGTCACGCGCTCGAGGGGCGCCCGACGTATTGGAAGCAACTGCATCCGGTGCTGTACGCCATATTGCGGACGACATCGGCGCCGTCATGGCGACCGGGTCCGAATCTGGTCCCGAACGTCATGACGGAGGTGTAGCTAGTGCCCAGTCGCTCGAGCTGCGTTCGGAGCCCCTCCGGAGTCAGCGCGGTTGCGTTGGCGAGCGCACGTTGCAGGAAGAAGAGCCCGTCGCAGTAGAGCCGCTGTTGGTTCTGCCCCGCCCGACTGACATTGCCTTGGCCGGCCGACAGCATGATCTGCTGGCAGAGCTTCTGCGGAGCATTGAGCGCGACGTCATGCGCTGCACTGACGTCCAGTGTCGGAATCCAACCGACGCCGAGGCTGCCTGCGAGGGCTCGTGCGGGAACGTTCGGTTCCATCAGCGTTGCAGGTGCATCCAAGGAGCTAAGCCCGTAGCGCGGGTAATAGCTCTGGCTGGCCGCCTGAATCGCGAACAGCACCGCCAATGTGGCGTTGTCGAGGAACAGCACGCGATTGACCCCGGCCTGCTCCATCTTCAGGACCGCGTTGGGCATCTGAGACGCCGTACCGCTGACCGAGGTCTGCGCGTCGACGACAACCTCTTTGGTCAGATGCTCACCGTGTTGAGCCAGCGCTGAACTCAACGCGGCGGAGGCGCGTCCGAACGACGCGTCGTCGGCGCGGACGAGTCCGATCTTGGCCCCACTGTCGAAGAAGCCCTGAGTCGCAAGGTGGTCGACGTACGTCTGCGCGAACCGGGTCAGGTCCATACCGCCGGTGTAGAAGTAGTCGTTGGCGTACTGCTGCATGACCTGCGCGTCGCCCGGCCCACCACCCGCGGCGATCAATGGCGTGTTGTGCTGGGCGAGGCATGGCAGGAGCGCCTTGCCCATGGAGATCAGCGAGTAGACAACCGCGAAGACGTGGTCGTCTTCGGTGAACTGCGTGCAGATCTTCTGCTCGTCGGCTTCCCAGTTGCTGCTGGTCGCTTGCATGGTGGCAAAGGTGAGGATGACCTTGCGGCCGGCGATGCCACCGTGCTGATTGATGTACGTCGCGACCGCCTGGGCTTGCGCCTTGGCGTCGCCGAGGTTGAGGCCTTTTGCCTCGAGGCCCTCGTAGCTGGCGACGAAGGCGCCGATCTTGATGGTGGTCGGGGTGATGCCCTGGCTGTACTTGATCGCCGGCGCCGGCTTGGTACCAACAGCACCACCACCCGCCGGGCTGTTGCGGCCGCGACCGGGGTTCGGCCCGAGGGCGGGCGCCGTCGCGAAGTGCGCGGTGCCACCACCGGCACGGCCGGATGGACGGGTGCTGACCCGGCTGCTGCCCCCCTTGCGGGCAGCGGCGCGCGGCCTGGCACTTGTATGGATGCGGTGCACCTGCTGACCGGTTCGCGTCGACACGGTGCCACCGGCTGTGATGGTGGCGTTGTGATCAAGGGTCGTGGCGCAGCCGGTGACGGCCAGCATCGCGACGATGACGAGCGGAAAGAGCTGCCGCGTGCCTCGGCGAGAAAGCATGGGAGCCCGCCTCCAGAAACCAACCGGTCGTTCGGTTTGGCACATTAGGTACTGACATGTCAGTCGGTCAACGGAGGTGCGAAGACTTTGTCTGGCGGATACAGTCCGGCCCATTCAGCGGCGACGAGGTGGTCATGAAAGCTTTCGCGTCCTCGGCGGACCTCGCCGAGAAGACCCAGACTTTCGAGGTGCTCGGCGACGGCGTTTATGCCCTGACTGCCGAGGGCGATCCGAATGTAGGGGCGATCGAAGGCGACGACTTCCTCGTCTGCTTCGAGGCGATGGCGACGCCGGCGGCCGCCCGAGAGTGGCTGGCGGCCCTACGCGACCACACCGACAAGCCGGTGCGCTATCTCGTGCTGTCTCACTACCACGCCGTGCGGGTGCTCGGAGCGTCTGCGTTCGGGGCCACTGCGATCGTCGCGCACGAACAGACGGCAGCGCTCATCGCGGAGCGCGGTCGACAGGACTGGGAATCCGAGCTCGGACGCATGCCGCGACTTTTCAAAGAACCTGAGTCGATCCCAGGCCTGACTTGGCCGACGGTGACCTTCGCCAACCGGATGACCATCGAGCTCGGCGCAGGTCGTGGTCAGCTCATTCTTGAGCATTGCGGCCGGGGGCATACGGCGGGTGACATCGTGGCGTGGCTCCCGAAGCAACGAATCCTCTTCGCCGGTGACCTGGTCGAAGCGCAGGCCGCGTTGTACACGGGGGACGCCTTTCACCAGGAGTGGGTCTCGACAACGCTGGAGCGCGTCGCGAGCTTCGGAGCTCGGACCCTGGTGGGCGGCCGCGGCTTCGTTCCCAGAGACGAAGCCGAGGTGACAGCCGCGATAGCGCAAACCCGGCGGTTCCTGCAGGTGATGATCAACGAGACGCGTCGAGTTCGCGACGCCGGCGGCACTCTTCGAGACGCCTTCCAGCACGTGCATGCCGCCCTCGCGCCGGGCTATGGGCGCTGGCCGATCTTCGAGCACTGTCTCCCCTTCGACGTATCCCGTCTGTGGGACGAGTTGAGCGGCATCGACTGGCCACGGATCTGGACCGCCGAGCGTGACCGCGAAGTATGGGCGGAGCTTCAGGACTGACAGTGGCTCCCGTCATCGTCGTCGGCGCAGGCCCGGTGGGGCAGACGACCGCGTTGTTGCTCGCACGTTGGCAGGTCCCGGTTCTCCTTCTGGACGAGCAACCGCGACGAGTGCCCGTAGGCTCGAAAGCAATCTGCCAGCAGAGGGATGTCCTCGACATCTGGGAGTCCGTCGGCGTCGGCGCACAACTTGCCGCCGAGGGCGTCACCTGGTCAGAGGCACGAATCTTTTGGAAGTCGAGCGAGATCGCGTCGTGGCGGTTCGTTGACCGCGGGACTTCTCCCTTCCCGCCGTTCGTCAACATCTCGCAAGCCCGGACCGAACAGCTACTGGACGAGGCCATCGCTGCCTCGCCGCTCATCGACGTTCGTCGAGGCCACCAGGTCGTCGGCATTCAACAAGACCAGAGCGGAGTGCAAGTCGAATGTCAGGCCGAAGGGCGCACTGTCACGTTCGACGGCACCTATGGTGTCTGCTGCTGCGGGACACGTGGGGCCGAACTGAGAAACCGCCTTGGCGTTGAGTTTCCCGGCGAGAGTTACGGCGACCGGTTCCTCATCTGTGACATTCGCGCGGACCTCGGTGATTGGACGCACGAGCGTCGCTTCTACTTCGACCCGCCTTGGAACCCGGGACGTCAAGTTCTCATCCACGCATGTCCTGACTCGACGTACCGCATCGACTGGCAAGTTCCTGTCGACTTCGACCTGACCGTCGAAGAGCAGTCAGGAGGACTCCGCCGCCGGATCGAAGAGATCGTCGGAACGGCGCCGTACGAAGTCGTTTGGCGTTCCGTCTACCGCTTCCAGGCCAGGGTTGCCTCACAGTTCCGGGTCGGTCGCGTTTTTCTCGCCGGCGACATGGCTCACCTCGTCGCGCCCTTCGGCGCCCGCGGTCTCAACTCGGGCGTGATGGACGCGGAGAACATTGCCTGGAAACTGGCCTTCGTCCTCAACGGATGGAGTCGCCCAGAGCTGCTCGACACGTACGACCTAGAACGGCGGGCCGCAGCGTTGGAAAACCTCGCCGTCACCGAGGAGACCATGCGTTTCCTGGTCCCCGGCGGCGCCGACGACGCGCGCGCACGTCGTGATGCCTTGTCCGCAGCGGCCAACGATCCGGCTCAATGGCATCGAGTGAACTCAGGCCGGTTCGCCGAACCGTACTGGTACGTCGATAGCCCGCTCACGACTCACGACCCGTCACGCCCGGTTGCCTGTCGCCCCGACCTCGGCCACACGTCCGCAGCCGCACCCGGGGTAGTCATCCCCGACGTGCGTGTTGCAACCGAGTCCGGGTGGTTACGCCGCATTGCCCGCGACGGCCTCTTGCTCCTTGTCGCGAATGCATCGGACGAACGCAGCGTTCAAGCCGTTGCCTCGCAAATGACAGGCGTGCCGGTAAACGTTGCGTCGCTGCAAACGCTGGATCCTCTCGGCGAGCTCTCAGAAGTGCTGCACGCGCGCCCGGGCGAAATCTGGATCGTCCGACCCGATGCCTACATCGCAGCTATAGCCACAGACATCAGGGAACAGCTTCCGGCCGCGATCGCTCGCTCAACTAGATGCAGCGCCACGACCGGGATTGCGGTCGGACCTAACGGATAGTCGCTATTACGCAGCACATTCGTTGCTCCAACTGGAAGCAGTGAAGCGGCGGCACTTACCCGGCGTGCTCCTCGGCGCGGTGGGCTTGGTACGCCGTCTGCGCACTGGCCTCGGATCCCGACTCAAAGATCTGGCCACATGCGAGGCACTCGGTGAAGTAGAGCGTGTCGTCGGGGTCTTCGCCCGTTTCTGACCAGTGGTGCGGCTCACCGGGCTTGACCCATCGCGGTCGCCAGCGGATGTCGAACGCGTAGTCGAGATTCGACACGATCGCTTCGGCGAGCTGCCGGGTCAGCCCCTCAGGCCAGTGCAGATCCCGCATCGCCGCCTGCGTGTCCAGCTCGTCGGTGACGTTGTCGATCGCCCTGTCGTAGTTGTTGAGCGGACCTTCGTAACGAGCCACAGGCTGATGATGCCGGCTGATCGCTATCGGTACGTACTAGGCGCCGCACCGCGAGTCGTCAACGTGCGCCGCGAGACTGTCCGGCGACCAGGACACGACGCGACCAGACGTGATCTTGCTTGGGAACAGCGCCACGCGCTGCCCGACCGTCGGCAGATTTGAAGTTCCCCATGGCACCGACCCGCAGGTCGTGGTCCGCGAGCTGCTGCTGGAGCCAACGCAGACTTGATTCGGGGTGACGGACACGACACGCCCTACGTACCTCGGGCCCTCGCCGTCGCCGGTAGTGCAGCCACTGATGGCGAACACCAGCAGTCCCGTCAGTGAGAGCGCGCGCCCGACTTGCACGGCTAGATGATGCCTCGACAGATCGCCGTGTAACGCCGGTCCTTCCCGGCAATTCGGCATTGCCCGTGCGCCTAGTAAGCGCTGTTACCTGCTGCGTCAGGGCCTACCGCCAGCGGCTCGCTGACAGTTCAGGACCGTAGGCGCTCCAACCGCCCAAGAATGGCTGCAGTGCCTCGTGCGTAGGCGCGGGATCCTCATCTGCAGTGGAGGGGCTCAACGCCATCCCCGGCGGTGCGCCTCGCCGTTGCCGGTGAGGCACTCCGGGCAGACCTCGACCTCGTGTCTCAGTTGGGCGGCCGCCTGTGCCATTCGGCGGTTCCGCTTCTCGACGAAATCGTCCGCCGCAACGAGATGAGCGCAGTACTCGTGCTGGTCCGCCGGCAGGGCCCACTCTTGCGTGAAGTCGTACGGCTGCGATGAGGCTCTGGGGAGGAGGAAGTTCACCGACAGACCTCCCTCGCCCTTGACAACGAGGTCGTCCAAGAGCCAGAAATCAACGTAGCCGTCGAACGATCCGAAGAGTTCGAAGAACCACCGATAGCGGTGCAGCACAGATCCGAGAGGGTTGGTCCGGTCGGATTCGGTCGAGAGGGTGGCGCTGTGTTCTGGGTGGTCTCGCAGAAACTCGTAGTAGAGGCGTATGCATTCAAGCGTCAGGTCGAGTCGATCGGCGATCCGTAGTCGGGTGCAGCCCTTGGCCTGGGTGATGGTCCAGGCCCGGTTCACCTGCAAGCCCGGGAACAGAATCAGGCCGCCCATGTCGTAGAGCCGCCAACCCACGTCGTGAATCGACCCGCGACCCAGGTCCTGGAGAAGCGGCTGGGCCTCGGCGTGGAAGCTCTGCACTTCACCCCACCGTTCCCAGACAGGAACAGCCGCATCGCTCGACATGTATTCGCCGAGCCCTTCGTCTCGCAGCCAACGGCCCTCCGGTCGAAGGTCGAGTTGATCCCCGGCGGGGAGCTTCTTGGACCATAGAACCTGGTGCCAACCGCGCAGATGTGCGCTGTCGGCATCGGGGTCGTTGCGGAAGTAACCGGTGTCGGCCAGCTCGGGGTCGGGCGACTCGAGGCCGTCCGCATCCGCCCAGTCGTGATGAGGGAAGAGTGCTTTCAACACGGCCCGACTGTATTGGCGACCACCGACACTGCCGAAGCCCTTGCGGCCAAGAAGGCCTCAAAATCAACTCGGGAGACGGTGCGATCGCAAGACTTCTTGTCGGAAGTCCTCACTACCTTTCCGCGCATGACGAGTAAGCCCTCCCCATGGCCGCCGGAACCTCACCGCACCCTGGCCACGCCCGCGACGAAATCAGAGCCGACGCCGGAAGAACAGGAGCTCGCCAAGCGCATCGCGGCAATCGACGCGGAGATCGAGAGGAATGCCTGACTGCTGGCGCTACCGGCCGTTGGGGTGTGGCTCGCGCACGCGAACCAACGCCGCGAGTCGGTGCATCGGCTTGGTGAGTCGTGCGCGATCGGCGGCTATCGGGATCCCACCCGCCAATCTCACAGTCGACGTGTCAGCCGGCCAGTCACACCGGTCGTCAGAGAGTTCGGTGCCTACCGAATCGTGACAGTGCTGCTGTTGCTCTTGGTTGCCGCGTACTGTTGATCGGCCTTGTGGAACAGTCGAATCACGTTCTTTCCACGGCGCTGGAACGTGACCGAGAACTGTTCATTGCCTGACGCTCGGCTCTTTATCGCGCCTAGAGTTCGCCAGTGTCCGTTGGAAAAGAGCTGCACGAGCAACGGGATGCCGGCGACGTGAGGCCTGGTGTGAGTCGTGAAGATCGCGGTCCGTGGTTTGCTTGCGGTCGTGTAGCCCGACGAAAGCGTTACCTGCGGTGTGATCTGGACGACGGTGTCTTGGCTTTGCCCACTTTCGTAATTGCCTCCTCCAGCGAATGCCAACGCATAGGCGGTGTTCAGTCCGGGGCGCACCGGAAACGTCACCGAGCCGCTTGCGTCGGTGGACCCTTGTGCGAGGGGCTGAAGGGCATGCCCTTCCGGCGCACCGAGCAACTCGACTGCAACGTTGCTCAGGGGTGATCCGTCAGTGGCGTCAAGAAGCGTGCCCGTGACCTGGAAGATGGTTCCCGGCGGGCCGCTATGGGGGGCGGCGCCGACGTTGTCCCACTCGACCGGATCGTTCTTGACGGTGACCTGCACGTTGCTGCTGGCACCGATCCGCTGGTTGCTGTCGACCGCTCTGGCCGTCAGTGTGTGCAGGCCATTGGTCGCGCTCGTCGTCTTCCACGGAACCTCATACGGCGCGATGGTGTCCACTCCCACTTGATGCCCGTCGACGTAGAAGACGACCTGCGAGATCGGGGCTTGCGTGGCGGGGTTGGGTGTGGCGGAAGCGTCCAGAATCACTTGCCTGGCAAGCACCGCGCCTGCGGACGGCGACGTGATGCTGACGGTCGGCGGGGCGTTCGACACGCTGAAGCTCAGCGGCGCGGACATCGCCCCCAGGCAACTCCCGTCTTCGGTTTGCACAGTAAGGGTATGAGTCCCGTCGTTCACCGACGTGCTGTTCCACGCGTACGTCCAGACGTTGGAATAACCCTGCTCCTCAGCGGAGTCGGCCAACCGGACCCCGTCGATGTAGAAGAGAACCCCTGGCTGGAGTAGTCGTCGCGCTGCACGCTTGCGGAAAGCGTCACCTGGCGACCGGCAACGGTCGCACCCGCGGCGGGAGACGTGACTGATGCCGTCTCCGGATCGCAGGCATGCGCGATCGTGACGGTGATCGTGTTCGTCGCCACCGGCGATCCGGTGGGGTCATTCGTGGAGTAAAGGTCCGCCGTCAGCGACGCTTGGCCGTTCTGAAGTCCGCTGCTGTCGAGCGTGTTTGAGTAAGGCGCGGTGTAGACGTCGTCGACCACGACGTCGGAAGTAACCAGCGACTCCAGGCTCCACTCAAGGTGATCGATTCCCGTACCCGACACCGACGCCGCCACCGGAACGCTGCTCCCGACCGACGCGCCCGCCGCCGGCGCTGTGATGGTGACGGAATACCCCGCCGCATGCGCAGCCTGCGCTGGCCAGACTGATGCCGTGAGTCCAGTCAGCGTCACCGCAACAGCGGTAGCGCAGGGGCGCCACGCATGCTTGATCCGTATCCAGTGGGAAAGAAGGTGGTTCGCTTCGGGTGGGTGGTGAAGCGCGACCGCGTCACGGGGAGCCGTCATTATGACCGCCTACAAGCTCGTCGGATATGAAACGGTTTATCCCTATTTCGCGCAACGGTACACACGACCCCACAACCGGCGCCCAGCCCCGATTCGGGCCTTGAGGCGCCGGCCGTCGGCTGGGCGTCGGCAGTCGCCGCAGCGTGTGGTGACGGTCATGACTCCCGGAGCGCGCGCAGGTGACCTGGATTGACGCCACGCTCCACGGCGGCGAGAACCAACGCGGCCAGACGATGCGCTGGCTGTGATGTCAGTACGCGTTCGGCGGCAGCGCGAGCGGTCACACCATCGCCGTCGAGGTAGGCAAGGAATGCCTTTGCGGCACATACTTCGGCGTCGTGACCATCCGGGCTCTGCCGGACGAGTGCGTCAACGAGCCGCCGGGCGGCCGGATCCTCGGTCGACGCGAGCCGCTGAAGCAACAGGTCACGGACCTCCACGTCCTCGATCAACGCCAGGCATTGCGCGGCAGCCTCGGGTGTGAGCTGCCGCCGCGGATCCTCGAGCTCCGTGAGCGTGGATGCGAGGAGACGGGTCAGCGCCGCGATCTTCTGCTCATGAGTTAGCCGGTCTGCGGCGGCTCGAGCCGCTGGCAAAGCTGCGGTAACAGCAGCTTGCGCTTCTGCATCCTGAGTCTCGACCGCGGCAAGAAGCTCCTCCCGAGTGCTGAGCGGGCGACGGCCGCGCAGGATGTGGGCCGCGGCCACGCTGTCGGCATCGGTGCCGTCCCGGAACGGCTTGCCTTCCGGCGGACAGCATGCGGTGTTGGCACAGAGATATGACCAGACCCGGTCGCCACAGACGAGCAGCGCCTCGCGAACGTCGAGCTCAACGATCAGCAGGTCAACCAGCGACCGACATGGCAGATCACCTGGGGCATCTGCGGTCGTGTACACGGCGACGAGAACAGCGTCGTAGCCGGCCAGACGCCTCATCACGTCGTCGACAACCGCTTCCGGTGGCAGGTCAATGCGCATGGTGAACGAGAGCCGGTTGTCGTCCAGCCCGATGACGACGAGGCTTTCGGCCGGGTGGAAGCCGAGCAGGTACGGGATGGACGCGGCGATACCGGTGTGCGAGGTGAGCTTGACGACGTGGGACATGACGAACTCCTTCGATAGAGACGACAAAGGCCGGCGCATCGGCGCCGGCCTGGATGAGTGGAAGTGCGTTGGTCAGATGTGGCTGAGAACCCCGCGGAACGGACGCAGGGTCCACTGCAGATCGCGCTCGACGATCAACGGCACCGCGATGCGCACTGCCCCGTCGGCGCTGACGGCTTGCGCCGGCCGGTAGATGGCTTCGAGTTCGGTGAGGTCGATGTAGCCCCACTCCGCGTTCAGGTCGTCGCAGTTGAGCCGGGCGTAGCCGAACGCCAAACCGGTGACTGGGTCGAGCTCCGCGACCCACCAGTCGCTGTTGCCGGTGAAGTAGTGCAGGTGGATCACGGTCTCCTCGATGGGGATCGACTCAGTGCCGTACAGCGGCGGGATCGCGGCCAGCTCCTCGGCGGGTGGATAGAAGCTGTGGCCGCGTTCGGTGCGGCGGGTTTCGATGGGCATGACGGACCTCCTGTTACTGGGTTTGGTGTGGACGACTTGAGAACTGCTGCAGCGCTGTGATGCGATCGGTCAGAAGGGTGTGCGCTGATACGGGGCAGCGGAGGACAGATGAGGGTCGCCATCAAGGGCCGGTCGTTACCGACGACCGGCCCGACAGGCATGGCGTGACGGTCTCCCGCGTGTGGCGTGGTGGCCGCCGCCGTTGGGAGCTCAAGCAGGCGGGCGGCTCATTCGCGCTGACCGTCCGGCAGGGCGTCGCAGTCTTCGAGGGTCGAGGTCTGACTCGCCTGCGAACCAGGCGCGGCTGGTTCAGCTACTCGCTGCACATTGCTGGCTTCGAGCTGGTCGTCGGCGCGTTCGTACTCGCGGGCTGCGAAGCACCGCTACTGCTCCTCTCCGCTGGCGGAGCGCATTCGGCGTTGCCGCGAGAGGAACTGTTCATGCCCATTGCGATGACCGAGTCGTTTCAGGCGTCAGCTGAGAGCGCGGCTGTCAAGGCGACGCTCGCCCGGAGCAGCATCGGCCGGTACCTGGTCAGTTCGGCACTCGCCGGCGCGTTCGTCGGGATCGCCGTAGTTCTTCTGCTGATGACCAGCTCGGCGTTCGTGAAGGCACAGAGTCCCGGTACGAAGCTCATGCAGGGCAGCGTGTTTGGTGTCGCCCTCACGCTGGTGGTGTTCGCCGGCGCCGAGTTGTTCACCGGCTGCGTCATGACGATGCTGCACGGTTTGGCCGATCGGAAGAGCTCGGTCACGGATCTCGGCTTGGTGTGGCTTGCGAGCTGGCTGGGCAATCTCGCCGGTTCGCTTGCATTTGCTGCGCTGGTGAACGGCAGCGGCATCTTGTCGGCAGGTGCACCGAAGGGCGAGACCACGGTCTATCTCGCAACGCTTGCCGGAATCATTCAGACGAAGGTTGGCCTGACCGTCGGGCAGGTCTTCCTGCGCGGGGTGCTGTGCAACTTCCTGGTCTGCCTGGGTCTGTGGATGGCCCAGCGCACTGCTAGCGATGCCGCCAAGGCGATCGTGTTGTTTTGGGTGCTGTTGGCGTTTGTCGCAAGTGGGTTCGAGCACTCGGTCGCCAACATGACCGTCTTCTCACTCGCCATCTTCGCGCACGTGCCGGGTGCGACGGCGGCGACGATGTTCCACAACTTGATTTGGGTGTCACTCGGCAACATCGTTGGTGGCGGTGCTCTCGTCGGCATTACGTACGCGTACCTCGGCCGCACTGAGGTCCCGCGCCGCCCGAGGCGGGTGCGGGCCTATGCCGCACGCCTGTCGTCGATGCTGGCCGAGTCGCCAGCGGGGGTCGCGCCGTCGCCCACGTCCTTGACCCGCGTTCAGGTGCCTGCATATCCCGAGGAAGTCGCACCGGTTTACGACGCGGAAACGGACTACGACACGGTCGACACCGACCTTGGCGAAGGGTTGACCGGGTTCACCGCGGTTCTGAACGGCGAGAAGCCAAAGCCGGCCGCGCCGAGACGAACTCGAACCACCACGCCGCCACCACGCAGTCGTGGCGTCGCGACGGGAACGCCGGCGCAGCGCGGCACAAGCGCCGGATCGCGCAGAAGGAGCACTAAGTGACTCCCGACACCAGCCTCCGGCCCGGCCGTTCGCCCGGTGACTCGCTGGTCGCGGGCGTGTTGACCGGCGCCGTCGTGGTAGTGGTTGCCTGGGCGAGCGGGTTCGGTCATCTGCTGATCCACGACGCCGCGGCCGCGGTTACGGCCGGAGCGCAAGGCCCGCGAGGCGCCGCGACCCGTGCGGGCACGGCACTCCCGGCGGGTGGGGCGCCGGCGTCGACGCAGTACGCGGCGGGCAGCTCCGTGCCCGCGTCCGCGGCCTGGTCCTCCGCGAGCACGACGGTTGACGGGAAGAGCAGCGGCCCGGCGTCGTCAGGCCTGTCGACCGGCGCATCGTCGCAGTCGCCGCCGGCCTCGCAGTGCTCGGCCGGGCTGGCTGACGCCGTCGCTGATCCGTTCATCATGCATGTGCAGCACGGGCACTTGGGGGAGAGTCCGGCTCAGCAGGTGGGCGACATCTTGAACACGAGCCAGTACGTGCAGACGCACACGGTGTTGGTCGAGAACATGACGAACCCGTTCTGGTTGCTCATTCCGGCGGTCACTGAAGGTGTGCAGGCCTTCGTCACGCACGTCTATCACGGGCACTTGAGTGAGAGCCCGTCGCAGCAGGCAGCGGACATTCTCGACCCCGACCAATATGTGCAGACGCACACGGTGCTCATCGAGAACATGACGAGCCCGGCCGCGGCTGTTGTCACGGGGTCCTGTTGAGCCTGGCCGAACAGTTGCAAATCGCGCGCGTGTTGTCGTGGACGGCGATCGCGACGGTGGTCGGCGGCTTCGTCTTTGTCGCCGCACTGTGGCCGGCCGGCGCAAACGTACGACGGACGCAACAGCTGCTGATCGGCTCGTGGGTGGGTGGTGCGGTCTCGATCGTGCTGAGCTTCGTCGTGAGTGCTGCCCAGGCCACCGGTGTCAGCGTTGGGCAGGCGATGTCCGCTCGTCTGCTGCGCGAGTTCGCTGGGTCCACCGCTGGCGCCGGCGGGGTGGCGAGGATTCTGCTCTGGCTGTTCGCTCTCGTCGTCGTACTACAACTGCGCCAACACGGGGAAGATGCCGCTCGTTCGCTCGGCTGGCGAGTGGGCGCGCTGGCGGTCGGTTTCGGGTTGTCTCGTGCGGTCAGCCTCGGCGACGACCATGACAACTGGTACGTCACCACTGCGGCGGTCGTGCACGTCGCCGGCATGGTCATGTGGGTCGGCGGTCTGGTCGTTCTTTGCGTCGTGCTGTTGCCGCGTCGGCGGGCAGATGAGCTCGCCGCCGTCCTACCTGGCTGGGCTCGCCTCGCGCGTACAAGCGTTGGGCTGATCGTGATCGGCGGGCTCGTGCTCGCCTGGGGTCATCTCGGTGGCGTCAGTCCTTTGTTCACGTCGCCGTACGGCCGACTGCTCATCGTCAAGCTGGGGCTGGTCGCCGGGATGGTCGGTGCGGCGTATCTGTCGAAGACCTGGGTCGAGCACCGGCTGCGACTTGCGGTCGTGCTCGATGGCGACCGGGAGACGGTGCAGCCGCTGATGCTGTCGGTCGGACTCGAAGTCGCGTTCGCGGTGCCGGTGCTCGTGGTTGCCGCTGGACTTCTCGCCGGCCATCCGCCGGCTTAGCCCCCAGACATTTCGAAGGGACATCTACCATGCTGAGATTTACGCGCGGTTCGCAAGAAGGAGCCGCGAGTTTTGCCGTCACCATCGTGACGGGGTTGGCCATCGCACTTGCCGCGATACTTGTGCTGGCATCGACGGGGGCGCGCCACGCGGGCCCCAACGGCTTGCGGCTCCAGGCATCGAGCCGCTCGTCGAGCGTGGCTGTACGCATCGAGCACTATGCGTTCAGTCCGGCAACACTCACGATCAGCCCTGGGACAACGGTGACCTGGACCAACTACGACGACGCTCCGCATACGGTGACCTCGTCGTCCGGGCCGGAGAAGCTGGACAGCCCCAACTTGAACAAGGGCGGGTCCTGGTCGTTCACGTTCACGAAGTCAGGGACGTACGACTACTACTGCTCGGTGCACCCGGACATGACCGCGAAAGTCGTGGTCACCAAGGGGTCAGCAGGGTCAGGCGGCAAGTCCGGCGGCGGCTCCGGAAGCGGCGGCGGGTCGGGCGGCTCCGGTACTGGCGGTGGTGGTTCCGGAGATTCCGGCGGCATGGGCGGATCAGGCGGGGGCTCCTCCGGCTCGTCGGGCTCGTCCAGCAGCGCTGCCGGATGTCAGGATCTGCCGAGTGCCGTCGCTGATCCGTTCATCATGCATGTGCAGCACGGGCACTTGGGGGAGAGTCCGGCTCAGCAGGTGGGCGACATCTTGAACACGAGCCAATACGTGCAGACGCACACGGTGTTGGTCGAGAACATGACGAACCCGCTCTGGTTGCTCATTCCGGCGGTCACTGAAGGTGTGCAGGCGTTCGTCACGCACGTCTATCACGGGCACTTGAGTGAGAGCCCGTCGCAGCAGGCAGCGGACATTCTCGACCCCGACCAATATGTGCAGACGCACACGGTGCTCATCGAGAAGATGGCCACGCCCCTGACCGACGCCGTGGTCGGCTGCTGACCGGTGACACCGATCACCCTCGAGCGCGCGGCGTACGCACCGGAAAGTGTCGCCGGTGTGTACGCCGCTGCGGCGGACGACGTCGTGGTGGAAATGTCACGGAGCGGCAGGCTGCTCGTCCCGATGCGCCCGACTATCCAAGCCATCGAGGGTTGGCTTTTCGTCGAGCAGACCGTCGAGGACACGTGGGTGCGAATTGACTTCGACGCAATGAGTTTCACCACAGGGTGGGCGCGCGCTGACCGCGCGCTTCGCGGCCAAACCGGTCTCGACGTTGCGAACTACGGCCTGATTCGCTTCGAGTCGGCCGGCTGGGTGCGGTTGCGCGAGGACCGGTTCAGCGTCACCGGCGATGTCTACCTGCGCGACATCTCGGTGCCGATCACCATGGACGTCCGCCTGGTCAAGGGAGACCGCGACTCCATGCGTTTCGTTGCCCGCGCGACCGTTTCTGGCCGCGAGCTTTGTCAGAGTCTCGATGCGGCACCAGCCGTTGGCTGGATGCGACCGATCGACCGCATCGCGGTGCTCGCGGGCATTCGCTTCACCCGCACCGACGCGGAGGATCGTTCGTGAAGCGGGCGAGAGTCGCAGCGCCGCTCGTGCTCCTCGTCGGCATGGCCGCCGGATCAGTGACGATGGCTGGGTCAGCGCCGGCGGCGCCTACTGCGCCGCTGCACATCACGATTGCGAACTATGCCTTCACGCCCGCGTCAGCGACCGTTGTCGCGGGACAGACGGTCGTCTGGACCAACGAGGACAAGGCGTCGCACAACGCGACCACGACGTCGGCGCCGGCCGCCTTCGTGGGTGCGACGTTGCCCCGCGGGCAGTCCTGGCAGTGGATCGCCGGAGTGCCGGGGGTCTACCGCTACATCTGCAGCGTCCATCCCGACATGCACGGCGAGCTGGTCGTGCGGCCTGCACCGACGCCCACCGCAGAGGCGGCGACACACTCGGCGGCTCGGTCCACGCCACGCCACCGTGCGCCGGCAACTCGCGCTGCTGCTGCTCCGTCGACGCTCGCCTCGGCATCGCCGGCGGCGTCGACGCGCGCCGCCGTGGACCCGACACTTCTCATCGTCGGCATTGCCGTCGGCGCGACAGTGTTCTGCCTGCTCGTTCTCGCCTCTCACCGTCGGTCAGCCTGACCGTGCGCGACGCGTGGGGTCTGCCGACGACCACGTCCGACCCTGCCGTGCCGGATGGGCTGGACATCCTGGCCCGCGTGCCCGGCTATCCACCTCGCCGCAGTGCGCGAGAAACGCGCAGCCCCTGGCCTTTGGCGTTAGTCGGCGTCGCCCTGCTGGGTAGCTTCGTCGTACTCACGCGCGCACAGGCCCAGACGCCCAGTACGTTGACCTCGGTATCGGCCGTGCCAGCAGGTGTACCGGCAAGTGCACCGAGTCGTCGCGTCCATCGCTCCGCTGTGCAGTCGCTGCCGGCGCTTCTTACGAGGATGCCGACGCGGCGTTCCACCGGCGGCACGCGCACTCGCCTCGGGGGCGCGTCGGTCCGGTTCGCGCGACCCGATCCGTCGGCGCGGACACTTCCGCCGCCGGCGGCGGCACAGCCGCGACCCGGGCGCTACACCCTCGCTGTGTCGAGCAACGGTGGACCCGATCAGTCCGCGTCACTTCTCGTTTCGAAGGTCGACCCCAACATCTTCCGGGAGGAGTTTGACGACGCCGGTGGCATCAACCGGATCGATGAGCAGCGCTGGGACCCGTCGGCCGTCCTGGTCACCGACAGCGCCGCGGGTAGGCAGGACTGTCACTGGTCACCGGCGGAGATCTGGCTGAGCCGCGACCTACGGGTTGGCGCGACCTGGCACGTTCGGAGTGACTGCACGGTGACGTTGAGCGCCGGGCAACCGGGAACGCTGACCGACAACGAAAACGCAAAGGTCGTCTCCAGCGGTTACGTCGACGTCGGCGGGCGGAGCCTCTTTGTCTGGGCAGTACGCAGAATTACGTCGATGACCGAGTCGGACGCTGGGCGACACGTCGTCGCCACCGCGAACGAACGCAGTACAGATCTATTCGCGCCCCAGCTGGGACTGATTGTGCAGACGACGGCGCAGACGCAGTCACCCACGTCGACCGGCGAGTCGTCCACGGCCTACACGATCATTCGCATGCTCGACACGGTGCCGCACTGACGGCGCCGGCCGAAGCACTCGCACCCGTGTCGTCTCAGTCGTGCTCGCGAGCGTCGGCTGGGCACGTCGCGACGTACCCAGCGGGACGATATCGCGACGAGTCAGCAGCGCGACCGTCCATTCGGCGACGATGCGCAGTCGACGGGTGCCCGAGGGCAACGCCCACAAGTGGTAGGTGCGGTGGAGCCACCACGCGAGGAAGCCGCGCAGCTGCACGCCGTGGATTTCGGCGACACCTTTGTAGCGACCGAGAGTGGCAACGGCCCCGACGTACCGATGCCGATAGGGCTGTCCCGGCTCGCCCCGAACGGCCCGCACGATGTTGTCGGCGACGACCCGCGCCTGCCGGAACGCATGCTGCGCGGACGGCGCGCACAACTCACCTGGGAGTCCGGTCAAGTCGGGCACAGCAGCGCAGTCACCGGCCGCCCAGGCGCCAGGTAACCCGGCGACACGCAGCTCCGGAGTGACGACAACCCGGCCGGCGCGGTCACGCGGCAGGTCTGTGCGCGCGAGCATCGGATGGGGCCTCACACCTGCCGTCCACACCACCGTGTCGCTGCGGAACTCGGTGCCGTTGTCAAGGCGTACGACGCCGTCACGGAGCGATTCGAGCCGGCGCTCGAGCAGGACGTATACGCCGCGACGGCGCAGTTGATCGGCGACGTGTCCGGCTAGTTCGGCACTTACTTCGGGCAACAACCGACCGGCTTGATCGATGAGCACCCAGCGCACGTCGCCGACGCTGATTTCGCGATACTGGCGGACCGCTGCGCGCGTGAGGTCCTCCAACTCGCCGATGAGCTCGGTCCCGGCGAAGCCGCCCCCGACAACGGTGAATGTGAGCGCGGCCTTCCGGTCATTCGGATCATGGGCCTGGCTAGCGACGTTGAGACGAGTGAGCACGTGATCGCGCAGCCAGGCGGCGTCATCGACCGAGCGGAACCCGATGGCGCCGTCGAGTAGCCCGGGGATCGTCGCAGCACGTGTGACCGAGCCGACGGTGAGGAGGATGTGGTCATACCGAACGACGGCCGCCGGCCCTTCGGCCGGCTGCACAAGCGCGCTGCGGTGCTCGTGCGAGATGGCCAGCACCGACGCCGTCAGAACGCGGCCGCGTTGCAGTGCGTCGCGGTGCGGTACGACGAGCTGGCGGGGTTCGAGGCTGCCGGCAGCGCACTCCGGAAGGAACGGTGCGTACGTCATGAACGGTGCCGGGTCGACGAGCAGAATCTCAGCTTCGTGTCGATGCAAGCGGCGGCCAATTCGACTCGCCGCGGCCAACCCGGTCGCGCCACCGCCAACGACAAGGATTCGTAAACGTCGCGCCACGCTGACACTGTCGCGCCGCCACGTTACGGCCCGTGCGCGGGCAGGTTGCGAACGTGATTCAGGGTTTCACTCCTAATAGTGACGGTTACACTCGGACATTCGGCCCGGCTAGTAGAGGATGCGGTCATGACGACCGCGACAACCGGGAATGCGAGCATCGACATCACCGCGTCCCCAGACGAGGTGTACGACGTCCTCGCGGACATCACGCGGATGGGTGAGCGAAGCCCCGAGTGCTACCGATGCGAATGGCTGGACGGCGTGACAGCTGCTTTGCCCGGTGTCCGTTTCCGCGGCTACAACCGGCTCGGCCTGCTGCGATGGACGACGACCTGCACAGTCACGGCGGCCGAGCGAGGACAAGAGTTCGCCTTCACGGTGATGAGCCATCACGGTCGCGAGGAAACCCGATGGCGCTATGTCCTCGACGCTGCGGATGGGTTCACTCGCCTTACCGAGTCCTATGAGTTCCTCTGGTGTCCGCTCGCCGCGCGAATCGCCGAGATCCCGTTCCCTCGCGACAAACAACTACGCCGCGGTATCCGCCAAACGTTGATCAACATCAAAGAAGCCGTCGAAGCCGAGCGACGAGAGCCCGTCCGATAGCCCGGCGAGTTGGAACTCGCACTCGCTGATCTCCGGCGTGTGGGGGTATCGGTTTTTAGTCGCCGCGCTGCGGGATGCCGGAACGAAGGACCTCGTTCGTGCCGGTGAACGCGTGCGCCTTGAGCCAGAGCCGGAGCAGGTGTCGACGTTCAGCCGGGTCTTCGGCGTCCTGGTAGGCCTCGCGGGCGTGCAGGATGTTCCAGTTCGCGATGAGCTGGATGTCGCCGGGATGGAAGTCCATCTCGACGTGAAACGCAGGGTCGTTCGCGGTCTCCTCGACGAGTTGCATGGCTTCGAGCTGTTCGGCGGTGAGCCGCGGTGCGTCGGGGTGACCTTGCGCGTCTCGGATGTACCAGCCGATATAGAAGATCCGCGGCACGCCGTCGAGGTCGTGGACGGCGGGCAGCTCGAAGTACGGCGGCTCGCCCGCGGGCTGCTCGTCGTTGCGATCCCACGCGAATGGTTGGTAGAGCACGTCGAGCAGATCTGGCCGGGTGGCGAGAATGTGGTTGTAGACGGCGTGCGCGCTCGCCAGCCGGCTTTCCCCGCCGGACACCGCGCGGTGCAGGCAGAGCAGGCCGACGATATCGGCGCCGTCGGTGTGGAAGTCCTGCCGTTCATGGGTTTGGTAGAGCCGAATGTGCGGCCCGGTTCGCGGCACGCGTTCGTCGCGGACATGCCCGAGCAGGCTGGCTTTTGCGTCCTGCCCTACCGGCTCGCCGAGGTGCAGGCCGAAGCCGACATACCCGAGTTCGAGCGCGGCGGGGTCAAGATCGTCGATCGGGAACCCGCGCAGCAGGACGAACCCGCGGCCAGCGGTGAGTGCAAGCACTGCGGCTTCGACAACGGGTTGCAGCGACGCGAGCGGCATGTCCCCTGCGCAGAGGCTGGTGACGGTGCGGCCATTGCGAAGAGCGGTGGTGGCTTCGGTGACGATCTCACCGCGCTGTTCAGCGGTGAGCTCGATGGTCCACGCTCGCGGGTCTGCCATGTCAGCGGCCTGCCAGACCGATGGACCGTGAACCGGCGCCCAGGTCGACCCCGGGCCCTCGGGCTTGCTTGTCATCAGCAGCAGGGGGTTCCGGCGGCGGTCGGCTTAGCCGTGAGGTGTGCGGCGTCTGCGGTTGTGCAGCAGTCCGGGCCGTCGCCGGTCTCGCTGAAGAAGGTCGGGCTGTCTTCCAGCACGGTGTAGATCTCCCATCGCTCACCGCTGGGTGCGCCTTCGACCCAGAACTTGTCCTGCTTGGCGTAGCAACAGGTGGTGGCGCGCTCGTCAACAGACGCGAGCCCGACTTCGGCCAGGCGGGTCTGCTCGGCGTCGACGACGTCGGTCGACTCGACTTCCACGCCGAGGTGGTTCAGCGTCCCGCCCTGGCCGGGGTTCTCCAACAGCACGAGCTTCAGCGGCGGGCTGGTGACCGCGAAGTTGGCGTAGCCGTCGCGCCGCTTGGCAGGCTCGGTGCCGAACAGCTTCGAGTAGAAAGCGACCGCCTCGTCGATGTCGTCGACGTTGAGAGCGAGCTGGACGCGGGACATTTCGACCTCCTGGGGTCTTCGACGTTCATCTAAACTCTTGGTGAACAAGGTGCCAACCTCTTTGACGTATGTCAAGAAGGTTGGCAGGATGAATCTCATGCCCAAGGCCCTGCCGGTGATCGACACGTCGACACCAATCTGCTGCTCACCGGTCGCGGCCGCGCCGATGAGCGACGACGACGCGCTTGAGGTTGCTCTGCGCCTCAAAGCACTGGCGGATCCGGTGCGGGTCCGCCTGATGTCGATACTGCTCGCCGGAGATGAGGTCTGCACCTGCGATCTCGCGCCGGCCGTCGGAGTTACCGAAGCCACCGTCAGTCACCACTTGTCGGTGCTGAAGAAGGCCGGACTGATCAACGAAGGAGAGCGGCGCGGGATGAACGTCTACTACCGCGCCCGCCGCGAGTCGCTCGGCGCCCTGTGCCGGGTCATCGACCCCAACTGCTGCTGATGCGCCCGGTCCCGCTGTTGGCGCGGCAGGCGCTCGCCGAGTTCCTTGGCTCCGCCGGTCTCGTCGCCGTCGTCATCGGTTCCGGCATCGCTGCGCAGCGACTGTCGCCCAACGACACCGGTCTGGAGCTGCTGGAGAACGCGCTCGTCACCGGCGCCGGTCTCGTCGCGTTGATCCTCGCCTTTGGACCTGCGTCCGGCGGCCACTTCAACCCAGTCGTCAGCCTCGCCGACCGCGCATTCGGCGGCATCACCAACCGCCAGCTCGCCGCATACATCCCAGCGCAGCTTGCCGGCGGCGTGGTTGGCGCCGTTGCCGCAAACCTCATGTTCAGCCTCGACACCGTCACCATCTCCACCCACCACCGGTCCTCCGGCGGGCTGTGGCTGTCCGAAGCGCTCGCGACGTTCGGCCTCGTCGTACTGATCTTCGGGCTCGTCCGCTCCGGCCGACCGGCGGCAGCGCCATTCGCGGTCGGCGCGTACATCACCGCCGCGTACTGGTGGTCGTCGTCGACGAGCTTCGCCAACCCGATGATCGACATTGCCCGGATGCTGTCGAACACCTTCGCCGGCATCGCCCCGTCATCCGTGCCCATATTCATCGTCATGCAACTGGTCGGGGGAGCGGCCGCGGTCGGCGTCGTCTACCTGCTCTATCCGACCGTGGCCACAGTCGCGGCTGATGTCGTCGTACCGCATCCGCAGCCCGAACCAATGAAGGAACCGGCATGAGCAAGCCGACCATTCTCTTCGCGTGCATTCACAATTCCGGCCGGTCCGTCGCGGCCCAGGCACTGGCCCGTCACTACGGCGGGGACGCGGTTGAGGTCCGCTCCGCCGGCTCCGAGCCAGGCAGTGGCGTGAACCCCGTCGTTGCCCAAGTACTTGCCGAGCGTGGCCTGGTGGTCGACGACCACACGCCGACAAAACTCGACTGGGACCTCGTTCAGGAAAGCGACGTCGTCATCACGATGGGATGCGGTGAAACCTGCCCAGTCTTCCCCGGGAAGCGCTACGAGGACTGGCCGGTTGATGATCCGGCCGGTCAAGATCCCGACGTGGTCCGCCGCACCGTTGATGACATCGACAGCCGGGTGAAGGAACTGCTGAACTCGCTCACGGCGACCTGGTCGGAAAGCGCAATCACCTCTCCTCGCCGGAGAAGATCTCCAGGAAGAACAGGAAGACGTTGAGCACGTCGAGGAAGATCGACGCGGCCAACAATGGGGCGGCAGCGGTGTCGGTGTTGGTGCGCAGCCGCTGGAAGTCGAACATGACGAACCCAGCGAAGATGACCAAGCCGAGCACTGAGTACACCAGCGCTCCGCCTGGGATGTTGACGAAGATCAGCACGACGCCGAACACGATCAGCGCCACCAAAGCCCAGAAGCACAGGCGCGCGAGCGCGGACAGGTCCCGACGGGTTGCGTAGCCGGCCGCACCGAAGCCGGCGATGAACAAAGCCGTCGCCCCACCGGCCTGCCACAGCGCACGCGGGTCCATGCCGCCGTAGTAGGCAACCGTCGGCGCGACGGCCACACCGATCAGCAGGCCAAAGAGGCAGAGAAGCGCGACGGTAAGCTCTACGGACCGTCGCACGGCGAATCGCATGCCAATCAGGACGGCGAAGGCAGCGATGAACGCGACGATGCCCAGGGCGCCCGTCATGTTCCGGCCCAGCCACGCACCGAGCGCGAAGAAGCCGGCAGTGGCTGCGACGTACCCCATGGTCTGCGCAAACAGGGTGTGCGCCTGACTGCGGGCCGCAGAGCCCATCTGCTGATAGGTAAGGGACTGGGTCACCAGCGTCGCTCGCTTGGGCGGATGAGGATGTCGTCGTCTGTGTTCGGACCGCGATCCCGAGTGGTCGAAGCTCCTCCGGGGCGATGTCCACTCTCCCGCCCAGCATCGTGTGGCCATCACCCGATGCAGGTGATCTCCGTTGCCGTTCGAACGGTGCGCCTGAGTGATGGGCTCTCATCTTCATCGGGTGATGTTCCGATCGCCGCGGCGATCTTCTTGATGCTCTGCGGCGCCGCCTGTCGTTCACTCAGGAATCCCCGCTACAGGTGCGCTCGCGGTATCAGGGTTGGGCTGGGTCGCCGTTGATCCGGAACGGCACGGTGACGATGTTGGAGGCGACCCCCAGGAGCTGAAGGTCTCCGGCGTCGATGCGCCCGTCTTTGTTCAGATCGGGGACCACATTCGGCGCATCGTTGTAGATGCCGTCGTGATTGAGGTCGTCGATGACCGCGACGGTGAGTGTGGTGTCGACATTCTGACCGGCGATGGGCGCACCCACGATCCAGGTGTCCCACAACTCGGTCTCCTTGGAGTCCCGGTTGGTGATGCCGGTCAGGTTGAACAGATTGGCCAGGTTGGTGCCTGGGCCGGAGAAGCCCGTAACGGTGTTGTTTGTGGTGGATGTGAGAACGACCAGGCCGGGCATGCGGTCGTCCTGACCAGGTGAGAAGGCACCGGGGAACGGCGCGGCATTGCTGTGCACCCCGGGTCCGGTCAGTTGCAGAGCGCTGAAACCGGCCTGTTGCAGGTTCTGGCCGAGGAAGTCGACTTCCATGTCGACGAACCAGCCGAATCCGCCGGCGCCCGCGTTGGCACCCCGCTCGGGTGCGAAGACCTCGATCCTTACCGGCTTGGCGCGTTGTGGATCACCGTTGGAGCTGGCCGACGATGCGCTCGCGTTCAGGACGGACGTAACCGCGACGGTGGCGCCGATAGCCATGACGGTGGCAGCTGCGACGATAGGACTCTTCTTCATGCCGCACGTCCTTGATTCTTCATGCGGCTCGTCCCTCTCTGGCGATCTCAGCTCCTCATGGGAGCCGATGCTGAGCGGCCCGGCCGCACGTTCGACAGTTCGGTCCTCGTGTTAGATCAGCGCCCCGCAGCCGCTGATACCTGCTTGCGCGGATCGGTTGTTCACGTGGCTCTGCGAGCAGACTCGAACCGGGGCATCCGAACTCGCACTACCCGACGGCGAAGTGGTTGACGCCGGCCGGTGCGGGTGTCTTCGCTGCGTTCGCACCGGCTGCGCAAGCTGCGGGGGCGGGACTGCTGCTCGGCTTGGCTGTCGCCGCCGTCGTGGCGTTCGGCAACGCAACCTCATCGGCTCGGCTGGCGGTGGTGTACCCGGTCTCGGGCGGGACTTACGTGTACGGCCGGGAGCGGCTCGGCGATTTCTGGGGCTACCTGGCGGGCTGGGGCTTCGTGGTCGGCAAGACCGCCAGCTGTGCGGCGATGGCTCTCACCGTCGGCTACTACGTCCACCCGGGTTCCGCTCGCCTGATCGCCGTCATCGCGGTGGCCGCACTCACGGCGTTGAACTACTTCGGCGTGCACAAGAGTGCGCTCGCCACCCGGATGATCGTCGGTGTCGTTCTCGCCGTACTCGTCCTGGTCGTCGTCACCGGCTGGACCAGCGGACGCCCCCAGACCGGTCGTCTCACGCCGGTGACGGGGCACGGAGGATTCGCGGTCCTGCAGGCCGCGGGTTTCCTCTTCTTCGCGTTCGCGGGATACGCGTTCTTCGCGTTCGCGGGATACGCGCGCATCGCCACCCTCGGGGAAGAGGTACGCGACCCGGCCCGCACCATCCCGCGCGCCATCCCGCTCGCTCTCGGGATCACCCTTGTCGTGTACGCCGCTGTCGCCGTCACAGTCTTGGCAGTGCTTGGCGCGGCCGGTGCGGCCGGCACCAACGCACCGCTTGTCGCGGTCGCCAAGGCCGCCGATGGCTCATGGCTTGTGCCACTGGTTCGCGCTGGGGCGGCGGTGGCGGCGCTCGGCTCGCTGCTCGCCCTCTTGCTAGGTGTGTCTCGCACCACTTTCGCGATGGCCCGCGACCGGCACCTGCCCGGGCTCCTCGACGCCGTTCATCCCCGCTACGGCGTGCCACACCGCGCCGAACTAGCTGTCGGAGCCATCGTTCTCGTCGTCGTAACTGCGGTGGACGTACGAGGCGCGATCGGCTTCTCGTCCGTCGCGGTGCTCGTCTACTACGCGATCGCCAACGCCTCCGCACTGACGCTAGGCCGCGGCCAGGGCACGAAACTCATTCCGGCACTCGGGTTGATCGGCTGCCTCGTGGTAGCTGTCAGTCTGCCGCTCACCACTGTCCTGACCGGCTGTTGCGTACTTACGGTCGGCGCTGTGGTGTGGATCTGCAGATGACCCGCCGCCCTTTACTGCAGCACGGCCATTACCTCGCCGAGAGGCTCGAGACCGTTTGCGTGTGTCGTTCAGGAATCGATGCCGCCGCTGCCGCAAGTTCAGCGATCGGCGTAAACGGCGGGGGCGTACCCGCGATGCGCGCGAGGAGGGCTTACGGGCAGATTACGAAGGCCCAACAGACCGTTTTCAGCTCCTACGCTGAATACATGTCGAGAGCGACGGCCTCGGGACGCGTGCCGTGAACCGTGTCCTTGTCGTCGACGACGACCGTACGGTGAGCGATGTCGTGGCGCGGTACCTGCTGCGCGAGGGTTACCAAGTCGAGGCGGTCGGCGATGGTGTCGTTGCGCTGGAGCGGGCGAGCGCCCGGCCACCGGATCTGGTCGTTCTCGATCTCATGCTCCCCGGCATGTCCGGGCTCGAGGTCTGCCGGCGAATTCGCGAGATTGCACCGATTCCCGTGATCATGCTGACGGCTCGCGGCGAGGAAGGGGATCGGGTCATCGGCCTCGAACTCGGCGCTGACGACTACGTGACCAAGCCGTTTAGCCCGCGCGAGCTTGTGCTGCGTGTCGGCGCGGTGTTGCGCCGGGCACATGGACCGGTTCCGTCTGAGGGGCGAGCGGTGCTGACCGATGGAGATCTGTCCCTGGATACCGGCGCGCACGAGGCCTCTCTTAGCGGCCACCCCCTGTCGCTGACGGCGCGTGAATATGACCTGCTCGTTTACATGTTGCGGCACCCACGGACGGCGTTCACCCGGGAGCAACTGTTGGAGCGCGTGTGGGACTGGAACTTCGGCGACGTGTCCACTGTCACTGTTCATGTCCGACGCCTGCGCGAGAAGATCGAAGCGGACCCAGCGAACCCCTCGCGGCTGGTGACCGTGTGGGGGGTGGGTTATAGGTACGAGCCCGTCGAGGTGACGACATGACTCACATGGTGGTGACTTCCGGTCTGGTCACGCTTGCTGCCGGCCTGATCGGCAGCATCGTGGTGTGGCTAGTGCGCGGGCGGAGCGCTGTGACAGCGATGACCACGACCGTTCTGGTTGCCGTGGTCGCCGCGGTGACGGGCGTGTTCGTGGCAGCTCAGCGCATGTTCATCAGCACCCATGACGCCGCAGTGCTGGCCGCGATTGTCGCTACCGCCGCAGCGGTGGGAACCTTGTGCGCGCTCGTTGTTGGTCGGCGGGTCGCCAGGCTCGTCGAGCACCACGCGCTTGCCGCCGCCGATCGGGAGCGCGAACGAGCGTTGGAGGCGAGCCGGCGTGAGCTTGTTGAGTGGATGTCACACGACCTGCGCAGCCCCTTGGCGGGCATCCGCGCGATGGTCGAAGCCCTCGAGGACGGGGTGGTCGCCGATGCCCCGACCGTGGCCGCTTATTACCGTGACATTCGCCATGAGACCAACCGTCTGACGTCAATGGTCGAGGACCTCTTCGAGCTCTCGCGCATGCACTCGGGGCGTTTGATGCTTCGCCGTCAGCGCGTGACGCTGGCAGACATCGTCGCCCAGGCTGTGCCTGCAGCCGCGCCGCTGTCCGCCGCGCGAGGTGTCCGCCTCGTGGGTGACGCGCCGGACGTCGAGGTCGACGTCGACGTCCGCGAGGTCACGCGGGTGTTGACGAACCTGCTTGCGAACGCGATCAGGCACACACCGGACGGCGGCGCCGTTCGCATTCTTGGCGGCTGCACTGGTGCTGACGCTTACCTCGCGGTCGAAGACGAGTGCGGCGGGATTCCCGAGGCTGATCTGCCGCGCGTGTTCGAGGTCGCCTTTCGCGGATCGCCGGCGCGTACCCCGGGTTCGGACGAGGGGGCAGGACTCGGGTTGGCGATCGCGCGCGGGATCGTCGATGCGCACGGTGGTGGCATCGACGTCCGCAACATTGAGGGCGGGTGTCGGTTCACCGTGCGATTCCGGGCATCTGGCGATGTGCGGCCCGTCTCCAGCAGCGCAGCTCAACTATCCGCGTAAAGTCATTTCGATTTCCGGCCACGGATGGCGATTTGTTCTCGTGTCCAACCGGGGTATTCGCGCGCAGCGTAGCGGTAGGGCATGTTCCCGCTCCGCAGCGCGCGACGCGCTTCCGGGTGCGTATAGGCCAGCCACAAATGGCCGATGAGAAGGGCTAAGAGAGCGAACGTCGTGATGTCGTGGCTGAGCGTCGCGCCTTCACGCAGGTTGTTCGACAGGTGAAGCTGGGTCGGCAGGAGGAGCATGATGCCGGTGCCGAACAGGACGGCGCCGGCCGCGCCGAACGCGGCGGCCGCAAGCTTCTGCCCCGGATTGAACTTGCCGATCGGCAACCGGGCCTCGCGCCGATCATGGCGACGTAGCCAGGCCCAGTCGTGGGGTTGAAACCGGTTGAGTGCCGCGAGGTCGTGCCGATATTCGGGCGACAACAGAGCCAGCAGTGCCGGAACGGGGAGCAGCAGCCCGGCAGCGACGTGTATCGCCTCGACCAGCGGACGGCGTCCGACGATCAGGGCGAGCGACGGAACGTAGAGCACCAGCCCGGTTGCCGTGAGCAGCAGCACGATCCCGGCCGTAGTTCGGTGTGTCAGCCGCTCGCCGTGGGTGAACCGTACGAGCTGCTCAGGTGGGGGCATCGTCGCGTCCGTTGGAGTGGCCGACCCATCCGTCTTGGGCATAGCCGTAGCGCTCCCAGTAGCCGCCCGTGAGCCGCGGCACGAGTCGAACCTCGCTGAGCCACTTGCATGACTTGTAGCCGTACATGGGTGCCACCAGCATGCGAACTGGCCCCCCGTGCTCGCGCGGGACGGGACCGGCGCCGAAGGTGTCGGCGACGAGGACGTCGGACCGAAGCGCCTGCGGGAGTGTGAGCGATTCTGTATAGACGCCGTCAAATGATCGAAACTGCACCGCGGCCGCCGACGGATGCACTCCCGCCTCATGGAGAAGCGGCGCGAGGGTGACCCCTGCCCAGTGGACGTCGGGAACCCGCCAGCCCGTGACGCACTGGAAGTCCCGAATCAAGCGCGTGCGCGGGCGGTCGGCGAGGTCGTCAAGTGTCAGCGTGAGGGGGCGGGCGACGAGCCCCCCGATGTGCAAGCGGTAGTCCGCACGCGCGACGCTCGGGAAGCCGCTCGTCACGGTGTAGTAGCGCCACCCGCCACCTGGGATCAGTGCACTGAGGCCGGTGGGATCGTGAGTCGCCAGGGTGGTTTGTAGCCGATTGAGCGCGCGGGTCAGCGGATCGCCGGCGACGACCACCGTGGCGCCTGCGGCGACCAATCCGAGAAAAACGCGACGGCCGATCGGAGCGCCGTCGGGCGGGTCAGACGTGCGCATGGCCATGATGCGGCGAGGTTAAGGCGCCGACCACAGCCATGCGCTTACGCCGGTCTTACGAGCTCATTACATGTTCCGCCGGCTAGTCCCGCAGCGCCGCGAGGACGTCTTCGGGCTCCGCACGGCGCCGCCAGTCGAGATCCGCGTCGGCGAATCGCACGTGCCGCCCCCGGTCGATGACATAGGTGCCGGGTACGACGATCGACCAGGTGCCGTCGGCATTCAGTTCGGTCATGTCGAGACCGAACGCGTTCTGATACAAGTCCTTGAGCGCCGGCGACAAGTCGTGTCGAAGTCGATACGCACGCACGACGCTCTGGTCGAGATCGCTGAGTACCGGAAAGGCCAGATCGTGCTTCGCGGTCAGCGTGAGTGCATTGGATGGTCGTTGCGGGGTAATGGCCACGAGCTGTGCGCCGGCATTGGCGATGTCGTCCTTGTGGTTCTGCCAGTTGCGCAACGTCAAGTTGCAGTACGGGCACCATTCGCCGCGGTAGAACGAGACGATTACCTTGCCTTGAGCTAGTAGGTCGGCGAGCCGCACGGGGCTACCAGTGGCGTCGGGCAGTTCAAAGTCGGGCGCGACGTCGCCGACCTTCAGCCCGACTGCGCCATTCAGGGGGTCGGCCTCGATCGCCTTCGTGACGAGATCGGACACCGCCTCCGGGATCTGCAGCTCGGTTGTCAGCTCTGTGAGCTGCGTGTTCACCTTCTCGGTCATGGCTCCTGGCTCCCTGGATCAGTTTCTGGCTTGATTGATCCAGACAGTTGCAGGAGAAAAATGGAATGTCAAATCCAGAAAATGCGTGCCTAGGGAGAGGTGCGTGATCGCCGGCCCGGAAACGGAGCTCTACGCCGCTGGCGCGGGTCAGGCTCTGAATCGGAAGTCGTCAGCGAGGCGATGTGATCAATGACCGTGTCGAGGGCGACTTCGAGCGGGGCTGTGTCCCTCTGCATCTGCGTCAGCAGCAGCGCGCCCTGCAAAGCGGCCAGAGTGGTTGTCGCGAGCTTGTCTGGGTCCGCGCCTTCGCGGAGCCGGCCGTTGTCAGCCATGGCGTGGAGACCCGATCGGATGCCTGATTCCCATCTGCGAAGTGCGGCCGCGACATCAGTCCGAGCAGTGGCATTCGCCTCGGCGAGCTCGCTGCCGAGCGACCCGAGCGGGCAGCCACCCCGGCAGCCCAATTTGCGCTGGTGAGCGACGAGGAAGTCACGCCAAACGCGGAAGCCGCCGACGGTGTCGAGCTGAGCGAACATGGGTTCCTGGCCGCCGACAACGGTCTCGCTCTGGTACGCGATCACCGCCCGGATAAGGGCGTCCTTGTCGTCGAAGTAGTGATAGATCTGGGAGCTGCTAACCCCAGCCGCATCACGGACGTCCTCGAGCGTTGTTCCGCTGACCCCGTGTTCGAACATCAGCTCCGCCGCCGTGGCGACAATCCGATCGCGGGTTTCTGCTCCTTTTGGGGTCAGCTTCTTTGCGGCGCCGGTAGCTGACCGTTTTGGGGTCGTCACCGGGACAGGTTACCTGATTCTGGATCTGCTATTCCAGAAATGTGGACTGGCTCGGGTCGGGTTTTGTCACCGGACGGAAGCAGCGTGCAACGTCTTACAAGTGGCTGACGAACGCACGACTTCGCTATTCCCATGACCTCGTCAGTAGTTGTCTTTGTGGTGACCCGGGTTCCTACGTCCACTACCTCAAGGAGAACTAATGCGAAGGCTCAGCAGGCTCGTCGGCGCCGGAGGCGTGATTACCATCGCGCTCGCCGTTTCGGCCACAACGTTCGCCACGACGGCAAGCGCGGACTCCGCCTCACCCGTTGTCGGCCATGCATACGTCGACGGAAACACCGTCGGCACTAACACCGTGGATGTCCTCGACCGACACGCAGACGGTTCACTCACTCCGGCGCCCGAATCGCCCGTGGCGATCGGAGGCGCTGGCACCGGCACAGGACTCGGATCGCAGGGTGCGATCCAGGCGAGTCCTGACGGCAGGTTCCTTCTCGTCGTTGACGCTGGCAGCAACCAGGTATCGGTGCTCAGCGTCCGTAGTGATGGCACCCCTGCGCTGGTTGGCGACCCGGTGGGGTCTGGTGGTGTCGAGCCAACCAGCATCGCCGTATCACCGAAACGGATCGTGTACGTGTCGAACGTCGGCGATGGCGGGAGTGACTACGCCGGGTTCCGGTTGACGACTGAAGGAAAGCTCATAGCCATTCCGCATTCAACGGTCGTGGTGCCGGAAGGCTCTGGCGTCGGCGACGTCTTCTTCAACAGCATTGGCGACCGTTTGGTCGGCACCCGCGTCAACTCGTCGCTCATCGACAGCTTCACTGTTGGCGCCGCCGGTCGACTTTCTGCGGCGGCCGGGTCACCGTTCCCCGCGCAGGCGGCCGGTCCGTTCGGTTCGGAGTTCCGGCCGACCGACCCGTCCCAGCTCTATGTCAGCAACGCGCACGCCGGCGCGGATAACGGCACAGTGTCCGCCTTCGCTGACGGTGCGGATGGCACCCTCACGTCGATCGGGAACTCGCCGTACCCGGACTTCCAGACAGCGCCGTGCTGGATCGAGATCACTCACGACGGCAAGTATCTGTTCGCGATCAACACCGCCTCGACGAACCTGTCGCGGTATGCGATCAACGATGACGGATCGCTGACGCTGCTCGGGTCGACATCGTTCAACGATGGCGTTGGCGCCGTCGATGCGCGTCTTTCGCCCGACGGCAAGACCCTGTCGGTCGTCGGTGGCCGCAGCCACCTCGTCAGCACTTTCGCCGTAAACGGAGCGGACCTGACCGAGCTCGCGAGCTCGCCGGTGGCATTGCCAGCGGATGGGGCGCCATCCGGCATCGTCGTTCTCTAGTGGTTCCTGCTGTCGGCGCCGGCCAGCATCGGTCGGCGCCGACGGTTGGTGCGGGAATAGCTGCCGTGATGGAGACGGTTTCGCTTCCGTGGCACAGGAGATGAGCACGGCCGAACGCGAGGCGTTTCTCGACGAGATCCCCGCTCGCACGGCGGTGCTGGCTGTGACACGCCAAGACGGCCGGCCGATCGGCGCCCCGATTTGGTATGTACAGGACGGCGACGAGCTGGTCTTCACCACTTGGGCCGAGAGCCTCAAGGGCCGTGCGCTGCGGCGCGACCCGCGTATCGCGGTAACGGTCCAGGATCCGCTGCCCCCGTTCGCGTACGTGATCGCCGAAGGTGAGGCGCGCTGGTCGGAGGACCAGGACGACCTGAAGCAATGGGCGACGGTCATCGCGTGTCGCTATATGGGCGCGGTTGTGGCCGAGCAGTACGGGCAGCGCAACGCGGTTCCCGGCGAACTTCTTGTGCGTCTGCGCCCGATGCGCTGGCAGGCGGCCAAGGACATCGCCTCCTGACTCAGCCCCCCGTTCGAAGTCAGCGTTGGAAACAGCTCCGTGAGTCCACTAGGCCCAGACCACAGTTTTCGCGTGTGAAGCCCGTAGGAGCTGCTCCGCGGGCATTGGCGCGCCATAGAGAAAGCCCTGGGCAGCGGTACAGCCAAGGCGGCGAAGCAGATCCGCCTGCGCGGTGTGCTCGACCCCTTCGGCAATGCAGTCGAGGCCGAGATCTGCCGCGAGGTGAGCGAGACCTGCGACGATCACCTGGTCGTCGCGGTCAGAGTTGAGGTGCCGCACGAAACTCGCGTCCACCTTCAGCTTGTGCACGGGCAGTTGCTTGAGCCGGGTCAGTGACGAGAAGCCGGTTCCGAAATCGTCGAGGGCGAGTTGGATTCCGAGCCTGCTTAGTCGCCGCGCGGCATCGGCGACAGGCGCATCATCGACCGCGTCCGTGCGCTCGGTCAGCTCGACAACAAGCGCTTCAGGGTCGGTTTGGTTTGCCTCCAGCGCGGCCTTGACGATATCGACAACGGGATCGTCAACAAGTTGCTGCAACTCTAGGTTCACCGCCACAACAAATTGCTCTTGTATGTACGGAGCGTCGTCGCAGTCCGACACGCGTCATGCATCACGTCTGACAGGAGCACTGACAGGAGTCCGCAATCAACGGCAGCGAGGATGAAAGCGTCCGCGCTCAACGTGCCGAGCCGCGGGTGTTGCCAGCGCAGCAGCCCTTCGGCGCCAGCGAGCTGCCCGTCGCTCAGGTCGACAACTGGTTGGTAGTGCAGAGCGAACTCATCGTTTTCAGCCGCGCGGTGAAGTTCGCCCAGTGACCAATCTGCTGCGCTGTCGTCGCCGTGTCGTGCCGTGCGGGCAGCCGGCACAGGTGTCCATTGGCGAGGGAATGGTTGGGACGTCACGCGCGACTCCAGGTGACGAGTCTTACGTTCCTGCTACGGGCGATGACGCGCTGAGCCCGGTAAGATTCTCGGACAACGTCCACAGCCGAATGGCGACATCGCTCGCGTGTGTGATCGGTTTTGACTTGCGCGGTTTGCTGTTCATGAAGAACTGGCCGGTCGCTCGGGCGAGCGTGGGCTCTGCAGCTGCGTAGACCACGACCCGGGCGCCCTTCTCTGCCGAGTGAAACATCGGCATCGCCTTCATCACCTTGGGGAACAGCGCCCATGCGCCGTTGAGATCCTTGCCGAAGCCGGTGCGGCTGGGGCCTGGGCTCACTGCGTTGACGGTCACTGTCGTCCCACGAAGGCGCCGGGCCAGTTCGTTGGTGAAGATGATGTTCTCGGTCTTGGTGGCCTTGTACGCCGTCATGAACTGATGACTCTTTTCGCTCTGCAGGTTCGTCCAATCGAGTTTGCCCGCGTGGATTTCTGACGAGACGTTGATGATGCGTCCCTGCGGTGCAGCCTTCACGAGATCGAGAAGCAAGTTGGTGAGTAGGAAGGGGGCTAGATGGTTGAGCGCAAAAGTGCGTTCCAGCCCATCCTCAGTGAGCTCGCGCTTCGAGAAGACGTTCCCGGCGTTGTTGATGAGCACGTCGATGTGGTCATACCTGCTGCAAATTTCGCCCGCGGCGCGGCGGATTTGTGTTTGCGACTCCAGGTCCGCCACGATCAGGTCGAGCTTGCGGCCAGAGCCGGATGTGTCGGCGATGTCCTCGCACGCGGCGGAGCCTCGCTGTGCATCGCGGCAGAGCAGGATCAGATCCGCGCCCTCGCGGGCAAGTGCATGAGCGGTGGCAAGCCCGATGCCGTTGCTGGCGCCGGTGATGAGCACGGTCTTGCCGCGCATCGTTTGGGTGGTCATGTTGCTCCTTTAGCCGGCGGCGCGTTCTTGTTCGCGCGCTTTGGTTCGGATGACGGCAGGGGGAAGGCTGCTCGGCCGGGCCGCAGCCAGAACGGCAGACCACCACTGGAGGTCTTCGAAGAGAACGGTTAGGGCGTGATCGGTGGTTGGGTTGACCGGGTCGCCGTTGCTGTCAAAGGCCGCATGGACGGCAGGAATCAGCACGGTGTTGCGCAGGGGAACGGCTTCGGCCTCGATCAGGATGTGAGCAAGATGCTCAACGCTGCGCGCCCCACCGACTTGCCCGGCGCTGTATGCGACGAGTGCGACGGGTTTGTTCCTGAGCGCGAAGCTGAAGAACAGTGAATCGATCGCGTTCTTCAGCACGGCCGGGACGCTGTGGTTGTACTCGGGGGTGATGATGAGCACTGCGTCCGCGGCCCGAACCGTTTGATTCCACTTGTGGACCAGCGGTCGCGAATAGGAGGGGTTGGCGAAGTCGCCGACGGTGCCCGCCGTCTCCGCGAACATGGGCAGGGCCCACTCGCGCAGGTCGAGCAGTTCGATCTCGTACCCGGCAAGTGCCTGGGCATGCCGGATAACCCAAGGCGAGACCCGGTCGGCCGCCCGTCCGTCGCGGGTGCTGCCAAGGATGATCTTCAAGCTGAGCATGGGTCCTCCTGTGGTTGCGTAATGACGCCCGTCAGTTGTTGCTGTAAATGCGCTCCGGCCGCGTCAGCACCGCAACGCGGCGTTCGGTGGCCATGACGGCGTCGTAGGTCTCCCAGTCCTCGTGCGAGCCGCCGGCAGATGTGAAGACGTCGCGCAAAAGCTGGGGCAGCGCCGCCGGGAGGACGTGTTCGTAGGGATCGTCCGGTCCCACGAGCTCAGCACGTCCTTCGACGGTGACCCAGGAGAAACCGAAGCGGAAGGTGACGGTGACGGGGTGACCGGCGCGGATCCGGTCGAGTCGGCGGGATTCGGCGCCCGAGACGAACGCGACGACGGGGTCACCGTCGGCCGGATGTGGCACAACGCCGGCGCTGACGACTGTCGCGCCGACTGTGCCGTCGTCACGGGGGACTGACACGACGGCGAGACCGTGAGCCTTGCTCGCCAGTGCGCGAGTGTCATCGATGTCTGCCATAGCGGCTAGGCAACCGCCGATTTCGCGAACACCCGCACCGATGCTGCGGATAGCACTACAGCCCACGCGGCGACGACAACGAGACTCAGCGTGGCCATGCCGGTGGCGTTGCTCATGCCCCAGATGTCGTGCAAACCGGTGGCGTGCCGGTCGATCAGGCCGTAGCGCATAACGGCTAGGGCATGAGTCAGCGGCAACACTTTGGCGAACGCTGCCAGTCCGGCAGGCAGGGCGTGGATGGGGAAGAGCGACCCGGCGAGGAACCAGGGCAAGATGGCGATTGCCGGGGTCGCGCCAACGTACTCTTCCTGTTTCGGAATCCGGTTGGCCATGACTTCGGCGATTCCGTAGCTGGCGGTTGCGAACAAGTAGGCGGCTGCGATGAACCAGAGCACCCCTGTACCCGTGGCGTCGAACTTGGCGCCCCGGGCGATCGCAGCGAGCATGAGCGCCCCGAGTTGCAGCGTGCTGACGGCTAATGCGACGACGAAGTTCCCGGCCACCATCAGCGACCGGGGAACTGGCGCCGCCAGTAGCTCTCGCCGCGCGCCGCTGTCGCGATCCACGATGACACCGATGCCGGCGAACATGCAGGACAACGGCACCAGTAGTCCGACTGTGCCGACGGCGACATAGGTTTTGTAGTCCAGTCCCGGGCTGTTGACCATTTTTGCCAGCGCCGGCGCGATGACGAGAGCGAACAAGATCGGTGTCAACAGTGGCACCACGATCTCGCGAGGGGTGCGCGCAGACAGTAGGAGACGTCGGCGCGCAAGGGTTCCGAGGGCGGTGAGTCGGGAAATGGTGGGCGGCGCACTGCCGGCACGCGCCGAGATGTCATTGGGAGCGGCGATAGTGGTCACGATTCCTCCGAATTAGGCGGCGAGGCTGTCGCCGGTGAGTTGCAGGTAAACGTCGTCGAGGGTCGGCTTTCGGACCGCGACCGATGAGGTTCCGACATTGGCCGACACCAGGTCGTCCAGAATCGACTGACTGCTGTGGTCGTGCAGGGGGACAGTGAGGGTTGCGCCGACCGCGAACGCGTCCGCATCGGCGAGGCCATGGCTGCGCAGCCGCGAAAGCGCTGCCTGTGGGTCTCCGGTGACACGCACTTCGACGATGCCGTCGCCAAGGCGAGCGAGCAGGCGCTGCGGCGTGTCGAGAGCGACTACGGCGCCCGCGTGCACGACCGCGATCCGATCGCACAACCGCTCTGCTTCGTCGAGGTAGTGCGTGGTGAGCAGTGTCGTCATATTGCTGCGTTCACGCAGACCGCTGATGAGGTCGAGCAGCTCGTAGCGGATCCGCGTATCCAGTCCTACCGTCGGTTCGTCGAGGAACAGCACCTGTGGTTCGGAGACCAGCGCTCGCGCGATCTCGAGTCGCCGCCGTTGGCCACCGCTGTAGCCGGCTACTGGACGATCGATCACTTCTCCAAGTCCGAACGACTCGATGAGTTCGGCGCTGCGGCGCCGTGCCGAGTCGGGAGTGACGCTCCACAAGCGGGCGTGCATGTCGAGGTGAATTCGCCCGGACAGCCCGCGGTCCACGACCGCCTCCTGAAACACGACGCTGCTGACCTGACGCGCAGACAGAGGGTCGCGTACGACGTCGTAGCCGGCGAGCCTGGCTATGCCTGCCGTCGGAGCGATCGTCGTGGTCAGCATTCCGATCGTGGTGGACTTGCCGGCGCCGTTTGGGCCGAGCAGGCCGAAAACTTCGCCCGGCTGCACCGTGAAGTCGATGCCGCGCACCGCTTCCACGCCGCCCGGGTATGTCTTGCGCAGATCAACAACCTCGATCGCGGGTCCTGGGCGGTGGCGTCCTGTGGTCATCTATCGCTCCTTGGCGTCTGTCGTCAGGCGCCTTGGCGGGCGCACGGCAATAGGACGTTGCGTGGACGCAAAACGTGACCGGATCTGCGGCTGCGATTGATCCCGTCACATTCGCGCGCGCGGAAACGTCTATAGGTGAATGCTTGACTGCAATGAGGAGGAGCTGTGGAAGACAAGCAGCGACTGGCGAGCCAATTCGAAGCCTTGCGCCCACGCTTGCAATCCGTCGCCTACAGCATTCTCGGCTCGATGAGCGACGCGGAGGACGCCGTACAGGAGTGCTGGCTGCGGCTGGATCGCAGCGATGCATCGAACGTCGCTGACCTACAAGGCTGGTTGACCACCGTCGTCGGACGCATTTGCCTGGACATGCTTCGGCGTCGTCGTAACCGGGCCGAGCGGCATTTCGGTAACTGGCTGCCAGAGCCCATCGTGGAGATCGACGACGGGGATCCCGAGAAAGAAGTCATGCTGGCGGACTCCGTCGGACTGGCGCTGCTTGTCGTGTTGGAAACCTTGAGCCCCGCCGAAAGGTTGGCATTCGTTCTACATGACGTGTTCGGCGTGCCTTTCGACGACATTGCCCACGTCGTCGATCGCACTCCGCAAGCCGCTCGGCAGCTCGCCACTCGCGCGCGCCGCAGGGTGCAAGCGGCGCCGACACCGGATCCGGACCTGGCTCGCCAACGGGCGGTTGTCAATGCGTTTCTCGCTGCTGCGCGGTCCGGGGACATGCGTGGGCTGCTCGAGGTTCTGGACCCGGACGTCGTGTTCCGCGCCGACGCTGGCACGCTGCCGGCGGGCGCCGCCTTCCCGGTCAACGGAGCCGAGGCCGTCGCTGCGCGTGTACTGCAAACCGCGCCACGATTCATCGCGCATACCGCGCCGGCGGTCGTCAATGGCCAAGCGGGAGCGGTCTTCGCGCCAGAGGGACGCGCGGTCGGTGTCATCGGTTTCACTGTCGTCGATGGTCGGATCGTCGCGATCGATCTCATCGCGGACCCCGCCAAGTTGCGCCGGATTGCCCGCGATGGTTGGTAGCCGTTCCAGCATCCCCACCATGGAATTTGCGGATGGGCCCGTCACATTCTGACGTCGACGAACGTCCTAGACGCGTGCTCATTCAGCCTTTGAGAAAGGAATCGTCGTGACCACGCCGCCACACATCCTCGCCGTCGACGCCGACTCTGTCGACCCCGCCGACCCGATCAACCCGATGCTGGACTTCATTCGCGGAGCGAGCGGTGGCCGCTTGCTCGGCATGCACCTGCAGATGGCAAGCGCGCCGCTCGTGCTCGACCAATACATCGCCTTGCGTCGCGCGATCGGTGCACACGCAACGATGCCCGAGCGGGCACGGGCTGCGGTTGCTGTCGCGGCCTCCGCGACCGGCCGCGGCGAGTACACGCTTGCCATCAACGGGATGCTGGCCCGCCGGGTGGGTTGGACGGCAGAGCAGGTCAATGCGATCGGGGACGGCTACGCCTGCGGCGACGCGAAACTCGATGCGCTGTTGGAGGTCGTCCGGGAGGCGGTCAGCCGCGACGGCCAGGTAAGCGATATCACCTGGAGGACCGCAGTCAACGTCGGGTGGACCACCACGGATCTCGCCGAAACCTACGGGTACATCGCCCTGGTCAGCTATTGCGATCGTTTCGTCCGCTACGCCGAGACCGCGTTCGACGTCGCCTTCGCCGCCACCGCAAGCTGACATGTTCACCGCCGCCGACGAGCTGACGGCCGTGCAACTCGAGGCCTCGGGCATCACCGGCGCACTCCACGTCACCGATGCACGCGCAACGCTCGAACTGTTCGCCTCAAGCGGCCGACTGTTTCTGTACGTCGCAACCGCCGGGAGCCTCGAACCCCCTGGCCTCCGCAGCGCCCGGACGGTGTATGGCCAACACGCGGAACGCGTGCTCGTCGGCGTTGGCACTGTGGCTCCCCACACGCCGATGCCCGTGATCGGCTTCTGGCACCGCCGCCGTCAGGTGCGCGGACGCCTTTATCGCCTCGGACCCTTCTGGCTCGTGGAAGCAGTTGGCGCACGACTGCGGCTGACTGTTGATGACGGCGAACACACCATCGTCGCCAAGACACGCCGGATCGATGGACCAGTGCCCCTTCGCCAGCGCCGCACCCGGCTGGCACCGGCTGCCTCGCGGCCCTCTCTTCGTACGACCTGAACAGGAGTTTCGATGACGATCCCGCAGGCGCCCACGGCGCCGACGCGGCCGCTGCTCGCTCGCGTTGCTGTGTGGAGTTTTGTTCACCGTCGCCAAGCGATCGCCGGATGGCTGCTCGCCCTCATCGCGCTTACCGGACTCGGTCGCGCGGCCGGTTCGCAATTCCTGGATGACTTCTCCGGTGGCAACAGCCAGTCACAGCAGGCGCAGAATCTGCTCTCCCGGACGTTCCCGGCGGATGCCGGCGACCGTGCTCAGGTTGTCTTCGTTGCCGCCGGCCGCCTTGACAGCCCAGCTACCGCGGACACCATCGAAACGCTGCTGGGCCGCGTACGTGCCATTTCCCACGTCACCGGGGTCACCGACCCGCTCACGCCGGCTGGGGTGTCGCAACTGTCTGCCGCCGGACACACCGGCTACGCAGTCGTCCAGTTCGACCAGACGAGCGACCGACTTCCATCCTCGTCAGCCAACAAACTCCTGGCCTTGGTCCAGGCTAGCCACGTCAAGGGTCTGCAGATCTTCGCCGGAGGCGCGCCGATCGCGAAGGTGCAGAAACCAAAGTTCGGCAAGAGCGAAGGCGTCGGCCTACTAGCGGCGCTCATCATCCTTCTGCTCGCTTTCGGATCGCTCGTCGCCGCAAGCCTGCCGATCGCCACCGCACTCTTCGGGCTAGCCATCTCCTTCGCTGTGCTCGACCTCGTCAGCCATGGGCAGACAGTGCCCACGTTCGCGCCGGAGCTCGCCGCTCTGCTCGGGATCGGGGTAGGAATCGACTACGCGCTGTTCATCGTGACCCGCTACCGCGAACGGCTCGCAGAGGGCGACGCTGCTTTGGATGCCGTCGCGACGGCGTTGTCGACGTCTGGCAAAGCTGTTCTCTTCGCCGGTGGCACTGTTGTCGTCTCCCTGCTCGGGTTGTTCGTCGTGGGCCTGCCCTACATCACGGGCGCTGCGATCGGCGCGATCGCCGCCGTCCTGCTCGTCATGTCCGCCGCTCTCACGCTGTTGCCCGCCCTGCTGGGTGCGCTCGGCCCTCGCATCGACCGGCTGTCCGTGCATCGGAAGCGGCGGCCGGTGCGCACCGAGGGAACCTGGGCGTGGCGATGGAGCCAGTCGATCCAGCGTCGACCGGCTGTGGCCGGCACCGCTGCGCTCGCTGTCCTCGTCGTACTGTCCATTCCGCTGTTCGCAATCCGTGTTGGTTACGGCGACGCGGGCAACGACCCGAAGAGCACGGAAACGCGAATGACCTACGACGTCCTGACGCGCGACTTTGGTGCCGGCGCTGTCGGACCGTTGGTGCTAGCAGCCTCTTTGCCGCGTGGCGGGCAAGCGAGTGGAGCGTTGTCCGACCTGACGGCCAGGATCGGTCAGGACGCGGATGTCGTTGCCATCTCCGCGCCCAAGCTCAATCCAAGCGGCGACACTGCCGTCGTCAATGTGGTGCCTCGATCTGCTCCCCAGGACGCCAGCACCGTTCGCCTCGTCCACACTGTCCGTCACCTGGTTGCCTCACCGACGGTGACTGCTACCGGCTTGCGAGTGCTGGTCGGTGGCGAGACCGCCGCTTCGATCGACTCGTCGAGCCACCTGTCGCATCGGCTGGCGGCCGTCATCATCTTCGTCATCGTGTTGTCGGTGCTCTTGTTGCTCGTCGCATTGCGCTCGCCCGCCATCGCTGTCAAGGCGGCCGTCATGAATTTGCTGTCCACCGGTGCGGCGTACGGCGTCATCGTCGCTGCGTTCCAATGGGGATGGTTAGGCCACGGACTCACCAACGGCCGAACGGGACCGATCGATCCATGGATCCCGATCATGCTGTTCACCATCCTGTTCGGACTGTCGATGGATTACGAGCTATTCCTCATGTCCCGAGTACGCGAACAATGGCTTCGTCACCGGGACAGCCAGGCGGCGGTGACCGACGGGCTCGCTGCAACGGCTCGGGTGATCACGGCGGCCGCAGCGATCATGGTGTGCGTGTTCGGGTCCTTCGCGCTGAGCGACGAACGTCCGCTGCGCATCTTCGGACTCGGCATGGCGACCGCCGTCTTCGTAGACGCCACCCTCGTACGACTGGTGCTCGTACCGAGTGTGATGCAGCTGCTCGGTCGCGCTGCCTGGTGGACACCTCGCTGGCTCGATCGCGTCCTGCCTACACCCGCAATCGACGAGAGCCCGGCGGTCGTAAGCGGCAGTTAACCTTGAACCGGCGGCGACGCAGCCAAGTCCGCTACGAAACGCCGGGCTGCTCGCAGCTGGGCCAGCGAGTATTCGCGCAAGAACTCGAGCGAAGCCGGCGCGCGGTTGGGGGCGTGCCGTTGGAGGTCGCGGTCCCACCGCGCGAGATCCGGCGTGACGATCACACGCCGCCGGTCACGAGCGTCGGGCTCGCGTCGTACATAACCAGCACGTTCGAGCCGGTCGATCATGCCGGTGACTGCGCCGGTGGTAAGTCCGGTCATCTCCGCGAGCCAGCCAGGCGTCGCTGGTCCGTTCAGTTGCAGCAGGCACATGCACACCAGATCGGTCGGCGCGAGCGAAAGCGCCTCCGCGGCCTGCAACCCGTGCAGGGTCACGCGAGCCGCGAACGTCTTCAGATCCGTGGCGATCGCGCCGATCGCCTGCGCAACTACAGGGTCGCTTGACATGGCTACCTTGTCTGAGTGATCATCTCATTTAACTAAGAAGTCCTGCTGACTGAGAGACTGTACCAGGGTAGCGGGGATCGGAGCGACACACATGTTCATAGCAGCCGCGGTTCTGTCCGGGCTCCTAGCCTTCGTCTTCGGCGCTGGCGCGTTCGGGAAGCTCACGAGAATGCGCAGCCAGGTCGATACCGCCGCGAAGCTGCGGATCAACTGGCAGCTATACCGGCTGATCGCCTTACCCGAGGCGGCCGCGGCTGCGGGACTGTTGGTCGGCCTAGGGATCGCTCCTCTCGGCGTCGCGGCGGCAGTCGGGCTGGTTCTGCTCATGGCGGGGGCGGTCGTCTTCAGGCTGCGTGTGCACGATGCATTTGGGTTTGTTTTCGGGGACACGATGCTGCTGGTCGTGGCCGGTGTGACTGTGGCGTTGCGCCTGGGGTCCGCCTGACACGAAGGCGAGAAGCCCGCTCGAGCCCCTCAGCAGGTTCACCCACCGGACCGAGAACGCCGGCGGCACCGGTCCCTTCGAGCTCGATCCGACGTATGACGCAGCGACCGGTATAGCCACACAGACCGGAACCGCGACTGCTGCATGACCGGCGACTATCGCGTCGGCGACGCGGCAACTATGGCAAGCGCGCACCGAGGTGATAGCCGCGGCGGTCGACGACTGCGTTGACGGCGCTGCCATTGGGTCGAACCGGTATAACCGCAACGCGGATCGGGCTCCAGTCCTCGATGATCGCGTGCACATATTCGAGCTCGTCACTCGTCGCTCGCCCGACGTGCAGCGTGACACGGTCGGAGCCAATGGTCCGGCTGATCGACAGGCACCACGAAAGCTCGGAACGCAGCTCGTCGAGCCGGCCGCGGAGCACCTCGAGATCGAGCCACCGGCCGCGTATCTGCACGTGGTCGCCCACCGTCCACAGCGGCCGCGTCAACTCACCCGCGGCGCGCGGACTCACGACGCCGGTACGGATCGCAAGCCCATCGAGTGCGGGTGCCCAGGTCGGTACGACCACCCACTCGAGGTCGATAGCTCGGCCATGTGCAGCGGTTCGCACAGGCGCCCAGTCGAGGACGTGGGGGCGTGTGGGCCGGAACAGTGGTCGCGGCTGGGCGCCCGTCGCTGACGCGAGCGCGATCCCGAAGACAGGGTCGCTCCAGATCTCCACCGCCTCAGCGGCAAAGGCTCGTTCCAGGTGTGCCAAGTTGCGCGGTCGGGTCACCTCTCCGGTCAAGTAGAGCCGGCGGATCGGCAGGCTGCTGGGATCGGCACCCGAGCGGCGTACGAACCGGACCAAGCGCGCGGCCGTGGTCGGGTTCGTGATCAACGCGTCAGCCTGTAGCTGCTCGACCAGTCGAATCAGTCGCGGTGGGCTCTGCACCGGCCCGCTGCACGAGCATTCGGCGACGAGGCTGGCCGCCTCCGACCATGCGGTGCCGAGCCCGGCGCCGTCGCTGTTGAGGGCGACGACGGCACGTGTGCTCGGCTCGATCCCGGCAGTGGCCAGGGTTTCCGCGGTGAGATCGCGAATCTCCTCCAGCGCGCGGCGGGGGAGCGGGATCATCAGGCGCAGGTCGGCGGACACGGTGAGCCAGCCGCTCGTGTCGGCGTCTCGCAACCGCCGGGCGAGCTCGGTCCGGTCGACCAGGTCGCGGTCGTTCCCGTGCCGGCGATGCTGGCGAAGGCAGCCCCGTTGTGCTCCCATGACGGCTAACCGAGGGTGATCTGACGCCGCGCTACCTGCCACCCGTCTGCAGTTCGCCGTACGGTGTCCTGGTAGGCGCCCATGACCAGCAGCTTCGGTCCGGTGTCCTCGTCCTTGAGGAACACGAAGTAGCTGTCGGCGGTGGCGGTGTCCGCGCTGTCCACGCGCACCTGCAACGTCGTGATCATGTGCCGGGTGCCACTTCCGGGGCCGGTGGTCCCGAGTCGTCGCCGCTCGGCGGCAGCGGCGACGATCGCGGCACGTCCGTGAACAGGGCTGCCTGGGTACTCCCAGGCGCCGTCCTGGGCCCAACAGCCGCCGTACTCTCCGAGGTCGCCCGTGTCCGCGAGCTGTGCCACGCGGGCGATGAGGTTTCGGACCGCCAGCTCGGCTGCCAGCGCGCCGATATCGGCCTGGGTCATGTCGACTCCTCGATGTCGGCGCCCTGCAGCGCCGGGCGCACTTGAGTGAACAGCAGCTCGAGATGTCGCTGCACGAGGTCGTCGGGCATCGCGGCGACACTCGCCCACAGGTAGATGTGCTGGACAGGCAAGTCACGGACGAGCTCGGTGATGATGGTGACAGCCTGGTCTGCGGTGCAGACGGTCATGCTGACGCTGTCGGCCGGCCGTCGACGCTCGCGGAGACCGTCGATGGTCACCGCGGGTTCCGCGGGCGACGCCGGCCACGCATGGGCCTGCGCATAGCTGTTCAGCTGATGCGCGTAATGAGGAAGGATGCGCTGTTCGGCCGCGGGCGGATCGTCGCTGAGTATCAGCTCGACCAGGCCGCCCATCCGGCCCGAGGCGACGTCATGGCCACCCTCCGCCAACCCTGCCTGGTATGGCGCCAACGACGCACGATTCAGACTCAGCAGGCCGACGCCGAGCTGACCGGCGCGACGCGCGCCGGCCGGTGTCTGGTAGCCCAGCCACAACGGCACCGGTCGCTGCGCCGGCGGCGGAGTGACGAGGTTAAAGGCATCGTGCACGGCCGCGACGGCCGTGTCGGTGACATGAAATCTCGTGGCCGGGTCGACGCCGAACGCGTCGAACTCCTGCTTCGCCCATCCCGCGCCAAACCCGAGCTCGAGTCGCCCACCCGAGAGCTGGTCGACCACGGCGGCTTCCTCAGCGATGTGCAGTGGATGTCGCAGCGGCGCGATCATCACCGCGGTGCCGATCCGGATCGTGCTGGTCCGCGCGGCGATCGCGGCGGCCAGCACCATAGGTTGCGGCAGGTAGCCGTCGTCGAAGAAGTGATGCTCGGTCAACCAGACGGCGTCAGCGCCCAGGGCCTCCGCTTGCACAGCGAGCTCGACGAGACGCCGGTGGTGTTCGTCCCAGGGACGTCGCCACGCGGCCGGGTTCCGGCCGTCGAGAAAGACACCGACCTGCACCGTCAATGTCCGCCGCCGCTGTGGGCGGTGGTCACGACGGAAGGTCGCCGGGATAGTAGGTGTAGTCGCCGTACGCCTCGTGGTAGTCCTTCGCGAAGGCGGCGTCGATCAGCTCGATGCTGCATTCCACCTGCTTGTCCAATGTCTCGATGAAGCTGAAGAACGGCGGGTACTCCAGGCCGGTGTCCCATCCAGTCGTTGCGGTCGCCGAAACCGCACGGTCCTTGAGCTCGGGACGCAGTGATGTCGGTGAGTAGGCAATGTCCCAACCGAGGCCGCTGGCCTTGTCGAGCTGTCGGGGGAGGTCCTCTACCCAGAACGCGAGGTGGTGCACGCTCGGGCCGACACGTTCGAGCTGCAGCCGGTGGTGGATGATGTTCTCGACCGGCTGGATGAGCTCGATGCACGTCCCGCCGACCTTCCCGAAAGCGGTGCGGGCGGCGGTGTATCCCTCGATGACCTCCCCATGCAATTGAAAACCGCCGGGGGCCCCGCTGTCCTTGACCAGCCAGTCGGTCATCCCGAGGGCGGTGCCCCACGTCTCCTGGAATTTTTCGATGTCCCACACAGCAAACCCGATGTGTGAAAAGCCAACGATGTCGAACGATGCGCTCATTGGCGACCTTCCTCGATGGTGTTCGGCGTCACGCCGGCACGAGTTCAACGGGCATGGACGAGCACGACCGCACGAAAATGCTGTCCTGGCGGCTTAGCGGTCCGACAACCGTCGCGCTGTTCACCTGGTTCAGGAACGCGTCGATCGCGACCCGGGCTTCCATCCGTGCGAGGTAGGCGCCCAGACACAGGTGGGAGCCTTTGCCGAACGCCAGCGAGTCGGTGGGGTTCCGCTCGATCCGGTAGACGTCGGCGTCCGCTCCCCAGTGCCGCGGGTCGCGGTTGGCGGAGGCGAGGAGGACAGCCACCATGGAGCCCGCCGGAATGGGAACTCCGGCGATCTCGGTGTCCTCGAGTGTCAGCCGATTGACAGCTTGGTTCGAGTTATCCCAGCGCAGCAGTTCTTCGATCGACGGCGGGATCATCGTTCGGTCAGAGCGCACGAGGTCGTGCACGTGTGGATGCGAGATCAGCGCTAGCTGAAACCAGTGGCTGATCAGACCTGCGGCAGTGTCGCCGCCCGCGAGGAAGAGCAGGACAGCGAATGCGACGACCTCGGGGGTCGTCATCGGAGGCGCGTCCGTCACCGCGGTGCTGACCAGGCGGCTGATGATGTCATCCCCAGGACTGACGCGGCGCTTCTCGACGATCTCGTCGAAGAAGTCGCACAGCCCACTGCTTGCCTCCGCGATCTCAGCATCCCTTGGTTGCCCGAGACGGAACGTGCACACGTCGACCCATTTGCGGAACTGCTCGTTTGCCGCTTCTGGCGTCCCGAGCAGCTGACAGATGGTGAGGAACGGCAGCTTGAGTGCATAGTCCTTGGCAATGTCGACAGGCTCGCCGTCGCGCGCGCGTAGCAGCAATTCGTCAACGAGCTGTTGTGCCAACAGCTCTACTCGGGGGACGTACTCATGCACCGCGCGTGGCGAGAACCCGGTTACTGCGAGCCTCCGAAGCGGCTTGTGGAGCGGCGGGTCGGAGAACAGCAGCATCCTGCCCTTGGCATCGGCACGGAACAGGTGCCGGCCGACCCCGGTCGGTTCGATGTCGGGGTCGTGGTAGGTGAAGTCGAACATCGGTCCGTAGCCGTCGTTGCTGAACACATGCGGGTTGTCGACGATGGAAGTGGCGTCGTCGTACCGCGCGACCGTGTACATCTCGTACTGGTCAAAGTAGTGAACCGGGTTCTCGTCGCGGAGCTGCTCGTAGTGGGGGAACGGATCGGCGAGGATCTCCGGGTTGAAAGGGTCGTACGTCACGTCGGCCATCAGCCGGCTCCCGTCAGCGAAATCGCCTGAGTGGGGCACTTGTCCACGGCCTGCTGCACCCACTCCAGGAGGTCGTCCCCCGGATTAGGCTCAATCACAGTGCTCTTCCCGAGATCTTCGTCGAGCTCGAAGACCTCCGGGCAGATGAGCGCGCAGTTCGCGCTGCCGTTGCACCGTGAGTGGTCGACGCTTACGGTGTTCACGCTTCGGCTCCCTTCAGCAGCACCGCCGCCGGACGCGGAAACGCATCGTCCGGCAGCGGAGTGAACAATGCCTCGCTTGTTGTCCGTGGCTTCGCGTCGTCGCCGGCGAGTCGGCCGAAGCGCTGCCCCTCATACGTCGCAACGAACAGGCCGCGAGGGGCTGCGGCATCGCCGATCTGGAAGACCTGTGAGACCTCGTGCACAAGCCCGGCGGCGAGGTCAAGTCCGGCCGGCTTGCGCATCGTGGCCAGCACGACGGCGTCGGCTTCCACCGTCTCCGCTGCACCGGTCCGAACGTCGTACAGCGTCACTGACGATTCGCTGATCTCACGGATGTAGGTCGCGGTGCGAATCTGGCCGCCTAGGTCGTGCAGCCGGCGGATGAGGTAATCGGCCTCCATCGACAGTTGCAGGGTGGTCAGTGGCTCCGTCGCTCGCGTGACGATCGTGACAGTGGCGCCCTGCTCAGCCAGGACTTCGGCAATGCCGATGCCAGTGTGCATACCTTCCTCATCGAGGACGACGACCCGGCCGCCGGGGCGACTGCGTTTGACGAGGATGTCGTCAACGCTGAATACATGTGGGAGGTCCGATCCGTCTATGGGCGCAATGCGAAAACCGCTCTCGCCTCGGCGTTCGTAAGTCGATCCGGTCGCGATGATGACGGCGTCCGGCTGAGTGTCGAGCACGGTCGAGACGTCGGCCTCGACGCCCAGCTTCACCTCGACGTCCAGCTCGCGTAGCCGATCGTCAAACCAGCTGATCGCGGTGCGCATGGCGTCACGGCCCGGCAACGCGGACCACGTCTGCAGCTGCCCACCGACCATCGGGGCTCGTTCGAACAATGTCACGTGGTGGCCGCCGAGAGCGGCGATTCGGGCCGCTTCCAGACCGGCCGGTCCGGCGCCGACGACAGTCACCTGGCGAGTCGGCAACGGGGGTCGTTCCCGGTCAACGCCCCACCGGCGTTCGCGCCCGGTGGCCGGATTGAGCACACACCCCCACCCGGCCGGGTTGGTTCCTGCTTTGGGTCCGCCACCGATGCAGGTGTTGAAGGCGATGCACTGGCGGCTGCGGTGCTCGTTGCCTTCGAGCGCATTTCGCACGAGGTTCGGCTCCGCGATGAGACCGCGAGCGATGCCAACGAGGTCATAGATGCCGGTGGCGAGGATCTCCTCGGCCTGGGCGAGACGGGTTATGCGTCCACCCACACCGATCTTGCGGACGGGCTCGATGACCGCCGGCGCGACCTTTTCGACGAACTGGCGATAGAACCCGGGCGCGACGAACTGTGACGTCGTCATGTAAGTCGCCTGTTGTGGCTCGACTGCGACGTCCATGTCGATGAAGTCGACGAGCGCGTGGGTCGACAGCGCCGTGGCGATCGCTATGGCGTCCTCACTCGTCATCCCGCCGGGCAACAGCTCGTCGACGTTGAGGCGAATCCCTACTGCGCGGTCCGGCCCGACTTCGTCCCGGACCACCTGCAAGAGCTCGACGGCGAGCCGTAGGCGGTTGTCGAAGCTTCCGCCGTATCCGTCCTCACGCTGGTTGAAGTAGGGCGAGAGGAAGTGCTCGAGAAGCACACCGTGCGATGCGTGGATCTCGACGCCGTCGTATCCCGCGGCCGCCAGGTGGCGTGCGCAGGAGCGAAAGAGACCCACTACCCCTGTGATGTCAGCGTCGGTCATCGGCCGGCAGGTGTCGGGAGTTTCGAACCGCTGGATGGCGGACGGTGCGAGCACAGGGGCCATCGGACTGAGCGGTTCCCAGGGTGCGCCGTGACCGTGGTAGTAGCAGAGCTGACCGAAGATCTTTGTGCCGTGCCGGTGCACCCGCTGCGCGACGGCCTGAAACGACGGGATGGAGTCTTCGTAGCGCGGGCAGGAAAGCCAGTCCCGCGGAAACGCGCTCATGCTGTGGAAGATGAGCCCCACGCCGCCCTTGGCGCGTTCCTCGAAGTAGTAGGCGTAGTCGTCGGACGGCACCATTGATCCGTGCGGCCCGCCCGCGACAAGTGGTATGCCGTGCGCAGACATGTACACGCGATTGCGTACGTCGACATTCCCGATCTGTGCAGGCGTCGTCACGCGTCGGTAGCGGTCGCCGACGACGTCAGCCATCGAAGATGTGCTCCTCGGCGATGCGGCCGTCGGCGAGCCGGGCAATGACCACAGCACGACCTCCGCCTGCTATCTCGGCCACGACGCACACCCAGTCGCCCGCGGCGAAGGCGATCGGATGACCGACGACTGGAGCCTCCGGCATGGTGACGAGAGCCTGTTGCACATCAGCCGCGTGAGCGGCCAGCCCCTCCAGTCGCTCGCCTTTCCAGTGCACCGTGACGTCGTCGTGGTGCAGCGCGGCGAAAAGGTTCCAGTCGCCGCGGTTCAGTGCTTCGAAATCCAGCCGGTCCATGACGTCGAGATTTGCCGCGCCTGTCGCGTCGCAGGACACGCGCACGTCCTTGTCACCCACCGGCGGCCCCCATCCCGAGACGCTGCGCCGCTGCGAAGTAGGGATTACCCTACCAACAATTCATTGTAATCCTCTATCAGATACGGCGGGTGGCCGGTGACGGCAGCTCAACGCGACCGCGCCACTGTTCTTGTGCTCACCTTTGCCGGAATTGCCTTTTCGCTCGCGCAGACCGTTGTGGTCCCCGCCCTGCCGTTGATTCAGCGAGATCTCGGGGTCACCCCGGGCGCGGTCGGGTGGGTGCTCAGCGGGTTTCTGCTCACGAGCGCCGTCTCGGCGGGCCTATGCGGTCACCTCAGTGATCGGTACGGCGCTCGCCCGGTGCTTATTGGTTGCCTGGTCGTGTTGGCGGCAGGTTGCATGGCAGCCGCTGTGGCGCCCGACCTGGCCGTCCTGATCGCCGCCCGCGTCGTTCAGGGCGTCAGTGGTGCATTGTTTCCGGTTGCCGTCGCCGCGCTGCGCGCGACGGTTTCGCGGGAGAGCGTCCCGCGCGGCATCGCGCTGATCGCCACCACTTTCGCTTTCGGTGCGGCCATCGGCATCGTGCTGGCCGGCGTGTTGACAGCGCATGCCTCGTGGCGGTGGCTGTTCGTCCTGACCGGGGCGGTGGCAGTGATCGGAGCGACGGCGGTGGCTGCCGTCGTGCGAGATGTGCGACCTCCGGTCGTCGGGCGTGCGGATATCGCAGGAGCGCTATGGTTCTCCGTCGGTGTCACCCTTGTTCTCGTCGCCATCACCGAGTCGCACGCCTGGGGCCCACATTCGTTCGCCACGCTGAGCGTCCTCGTTGCCGCGCTCGTGGTGATCAGCCGCTGGGTTGCGACGGAGCGTAAGGCGACGGAGCCGGTGGTGGCGCTCGACCTGTTCAAGCACCGGCCGCTGACGCTGACTTACGCGACAATGTTCTGCTCTGGCTTCGCTGGTTTCGCGGTGTTTGCGTTGATCGCGCTTCTCCTTGCTCAGCGACCGTTGGGCGCACTGGCCGGCATCCCGGCAGCCATGCAGGTTGGCTTGCTACTGCTTCCGTCGTTCGGTGTGATGTTCCTGCTCGGACCGATGACCGCCGTGGCGCTGCGCCGGGTCAGCGCGAAAACACTCATGGTTCTCGGCCTCTGCGGCATCGTCGCCGGCATGGGGCTGATGGTGGAGATGCACGGCAGCTTCCTGCAGCTGATGCTGGGAACCTGCCTCACGAACGGCGGAACAGCCGTGTGGCTGCCTGCGGCGACCAACGCCATTGTTGCTGCTGCCCCGACGCGGCAGGTGGGTTCGGCCACTGGACTTGCCACCGTGATTCGTGTCACCGGCTCCGCGTTCGGAGTGCAGGTAGTGACGCTGATTCTTGCCTCGCACACCGTCGCCGGGGGAGTAGATGACACCGGGTATGTCATTGCGTTTGCGGTGTGTGCTGCGCTAGCCGGCCTTGCGACCGTCGCGGCTCTTCTGATTCCTGCGGGCGAGTCGCCACTGGAACTTCCTCAGATAGTCGCAGCTCCGGTTCCCTGACCTCGTTGGCGATACATTGCAATGTATGAACGGAAAGCCTGAATCGCAGACCGGGACGGCTCGGGTCAAGCGCGGCATGGCCGAGATGCTGAAGGGCGGCGTCATCATGGACGTCGTCACGCCGGAGCAGGCGAAGATCGCTGAGGACGCGGGTGCTGTCGCGGTGATGGCGTTGGAGCGAGTGCCCGCGGACATCCGTGCTGAGGGTGGCGTTTCGCGGATGAGCGACCCCGACATGATCGACGGGATCATCGAGGCGGTGTCGATCCCGGTGATGGCGAAGTGCCGGATCGGGCATTTCGTCGAGGCGCAGGTGTTGCAGTCGCTCGGCGTCGACTACATCGACGAGTCCGAGGTGCTCACGCCGGCGGACTATGCGCATCATGTCGACAAGTGGCAGTTCACGGTGCCGTTCGTCTGTGGCGCGACCAACCTGGGGGAAGCGCTGCGCCGCCTGGCTGAGGGCGCCGCGATGATCCGGTCGAAGGGTGAGGCCGGCACCGGTGACGTCTCCAATGCGGTGACGCACATGCGGGCGATCCGGGGTGAGATCAACCGGCTGCGGTCGCTGTCGAGCGATGAGCTGTATGTGGCGGCGAAGGAGCTGCAAGCGCCGTACGAGCTGGTCAAGGAGGTTGCCGAGCGCGGGTCGCTGCCGGTCGTGCTGTTCACCGCCGGTGGCATCGCCACCCCGGCCGACGCGGCGATGATGATGCAGCTCGGAGCCGAGGGGGTGTTCGTGGGCTCCGGGATCTTCAAGTCCGGCGACCCGGCGAAGCGGGCGCGGGCGATCGTCGAGGCAACCACCATGTATGACGATCCCGGCGTCGTCGCCAAGGTCTCGCGCGGCCTCGGCGAAGCGATGGTCGGCATCACCGTCGACTCGCTACCGGTTTCTCACCGGTTGGCAGCGCGTGGCTGGTGACAGGCCACGCCGGATAACTCAGCGTGGCTGGTGACAGGCAGCCGGTAGTTGAGTCAGCTGCGGGACCGACGTCGCTTGGGCCCCGTGGCCTCTTCCTCGGCGTCGACTTCGACCTCGATGCTGAGGTAGGTCTGGAATATCTCCTGCGCGTCGAAGCTGCTGGCGGGACCAGACGTGATGATCGAGCCGCTGCTGATGAGATATGCAGTGTCGGCCAATGCCAGCGCTCGGGTGACGTACTGCTCGACGAGCAACAGGGCCGCGCCGAGACGGCTGAGAAAGTCGAACAAGGCGTCCACGACGATCGGTGCGAGTCCCATCGATGCTTCGTCGACGAGCACGATGGTGGGGTTCGCGATGTAGGCGCGGGCGATGGCGAGCATCTGCTGCTCGCCGCCGCTGAGGCTGCCGGCGATCTGCTTCATCCTGCCGCCGAGGGCGGGAAATGCTTCGACGGCCTTGTCGGTGCCGCTGGCCTCCTCCCCGCGCGCCGCGCTGAGACGCAGGTTCTCGCGGACACTTAGGGAGGGGAAAATGCCGCGGCCCTCAGGGATGTGGCACACGCCTTTACGTGCCAGCGCGGAGGTGTCCTTGCCCGTCACGTCCGAGCCGTCAAGGAACAAGTGTCCGGACGCGGGCTTGATGAGCCCGGACGCGACCCGGAGCAGCGTGGTCTTGCCGGCGCCATTCGGTCCGAGTAAGGCGACGGCTCCGCCGGGACGGACTTCGAGCGAAACGTTACGCAGCACCATGGTGTCGCCGTATCCGGCTGTCACGTCGCGGAGTTCGAGCATGGCCGTCGATGCGGTCATGAGCTCACCTCCGCTGCCTCGGAGCCAAGATAGGCGGCGCGGACGATCTCACTGCCGAGAATGTCTTCGGGAGTGCCCTCGAAGATGAGGCGTCCGAAATCGAGCACGTAGATCCAGTCGCAGACTCGCCGGACGAGCGCCATGTCGTGCTCGACCAGAAGGATTCCTATCTCTCGCGTGCGAACAACCTCGAGCAGGATGTTGCCGAAGCGTTCGGTCTCGGTTGCGTCCAGCCCCGATGACGGTTCGTCGAGCAGGAGGAGGTCGAACGGACCGGCGAGCACCCGGGCCAGCTCGACGAGCCGGCGCTGACCGATCGGGAGCAGTCCGGCCTGCATGTTGGCCAGGTGCTCGATACCGACCAGCGACAGGGCCTCCTGGACTGCGGCGTCGATCGTCGCCTTGTCCCCGGGCCGGCTGAGCACCTGGGTGATGGGGTTGCCACCGGCCAGTGGCGCTTCCCGGCCGAGGGCGACGTTGTCCCGGACACTCAGGGAGTGGAAGAGCTCGACGCGCTGGAATGTTCGGCCGAGGCCGCGCCGGGCTCGCGCCGACGGTCCGAGCCGCGAGACATCGTGGCCGTGCAACAGAATGCTGCCGTGGCTCGGGTGCAGCAACCCGCAGCACGCCGCAAAGGTCGTCGTCTTCCCGGCGCCGTTAGGGCCGATCAGTCCGGTGATGCCGCGACGCGCCGCAGCGAGGATCAGGCTGTCGACGGCGTGGACGCCACCGAACCGAACACTGAGCTCGCGCACTTCCAGCCCTGGCGCACCCTCGAGCGTGTTCTCGGCCAGCACCGACTCGGCTGCCGTAGCCACCGGTGCCGTCCCAGTCGCCGCAACAGCCGGGCGGACGGCTGCGGGGACGGGTGGCTCTTCCCGTCCACCGAGCCGGTCGAGTAGCCGACGTAGCGGCGGAGGTACTTGCGGCGCGTGATCCATCGCCATCGCGGCGGTCGCGGCAAAGACGCCGAAGATGATCGTCATGTAGTTGAAGATCTGTGCGTAGTCGAGGTATGCGGGGACGACGATCAGACCCACGGATGCGATGACGGCGTACCACGGGTCGCCGGCGATGACGATCACCAACAGGGCGATCAGCTGAAGGGACAACAGATAGGAGAACTCGTCGCCCGAAGCGAAGTGGAACAGCGATCCGAACAAGGCGCCCCCGATCGCCGCGATGAACGCGGAGATGCAGAAGACCAGGACACGTGTGACGTTCGGGGTCGCTCCATGGGTCTCTAGCGCCACCGGCGAGTCACCCAGCGCGCGCAGAAGGCGCCCCAGCCGCCCGCCGTTGATGATCATGACGACGATGGCCGTGATCAGCGCCATGATGAGCAGGACGTAGTAGAAGCCCTTGTCGGTGCTCAAGTCCCACGGTCCGATGGACACCGTTGGGCGAGGCACCGGGATGCCGCCGACCGCCTCGCCGAACATGATGCTGTTCGTGTAGAAGACGTTGTTGAGCAGAACGCCGAAGCCAAACGTGGCCAAGGCGAGGTAGACGCCCGACAAGCGGATCGCGGGGATGGCCACGATGGCGCCGACCGGAACGGCGACCAGCCCGGCGACCAGCAGTGCCAACAGCCACGGCCAGTGCATGTCGTTGCCGAAGTGCGACATCGAGGCGGCGCCGACGGCCGCGAAGCCCGCGTGGCACAGGGACACCTGTCCCGAGGTCCGCACCAACAGTCCGAGCGACAAGAAGATGATCACGAACACAAGTGCGTCTGACCACGTCGAGAGCCGCGAGCCATCGAGATTGGGCAGGAAGACGAGCAACAGGACGAACAGCGCACCGATCACCAACCGGACCTTGGGTGGCGCGTACCACGACTGCCGCACCGGCAGTGTCGGCGTGACCCGGCGCTCGGCGAGCTTCGCGCGCGGGGTGAGCACAAGGACGAGGAACAGGATGGCGAACGGGAGCCCGGTCGCAAGACTGTTCAAGCCGGATATCGAGTTGGTGTAGTTTGCCGTGACGGCGGTGGCAACACCCACGATCAGGCCGCCGAGATACGTGAGCGGCAGGCTCGAGAAGAACCCAATTGCCGCTGCGGCGAACGCCTGGATGACGATGGCGGTCAACACCAGCCCGTTGAGGCTCAGGTTGGGGGCCAGTAGCAGCCCGGAAGCCGAGGCGAAGATCGAGCCGACGATCCACGCGATGCGGCGGACGTAGAGCGGTCGCTCTCCCGTCATGGCTAGCAGCTCGGGGTTGTCCACGACGCCGCGCATCGCCACGCCGAGGCGGGCTCGCCGGAAAAACACATAAAGTGCCGCGGTCGCGACCAGCGTGATGAGAATGGTGATCAGCTGGTCGCGTCCGATGAACACACCACCGACCTCGAAGGTCTCGGTGGGCAGGAAGCTCGGGAACGCATGCGTCACGCCGCCGTACCAGATGTTGCCGATTCCGGCCACGATGAGAACCAAGCCGATCGTGGCGACGACTTTGAGGGCGGCGCTCTTGCCATCGAGCGACTGGGCCATTCGTTCGAGGAGGACGCCGCACACCGGTGCGAAGACGCCCAGGACAAGCAGGGCGGCATACGGCCAGGCCATGCCGTGGGTCACGTTCAGCCAATAGAAGACGAAGACGGCCAGGGCGCCGATCGATCCGTGTGCGAAGTTGAAGATGCCCGACGTCTTGTAGGTGAGCACGAGGCCCACCGCGGCGAGGCCATAAATGGACCCGCCGGTGAGACCGACGATGACGAAGGTCAGTAGTTCACGCATGCTGCCTGGCCCGACTCTTCCTCTTGCTCCCCGGAAACAGGTTGGCCCCGCAACGTTGCGGGGCCAACCTGTTATGACATGTCTAGTTGTCCCGGACTATCAACCGGATGGATAGTTGGCCCCGGTCGGGTAGCCGGCCGGCGTGCATTGGAAGTTGGTCCCCTTGGACAGCTCGTACTGACCGTTCTTGATGTCCCAGAGGTAGAAGCAGTTGGATACCGAGGGCTGGCCCTCCTTGAAGTGGACCGGCATCGACATGTCGCTGTGGAAGCCATCCGGCAAGGCGTAGAGGCCCTTCTTGACGGTGTCCGCCGAGATCGGGTCGTTCGGAACCTTCTCCAGCGCAGCCTTCAGCACCTCGAAGGCCGCCCACTCCTGCGCAGACGCAGCCGTCAGCTGGTCCTTCGGGTAGTACTTCTGCATGGCACTGTGGTAGTTCTGCGTGCCGGATACGTCGGCCCAGTACGGGAGGCTCATGTCGGCGCCGGCCGCGCCGTTCTCCCACACTTGCTTCGTCTCGAGCAGCTGCGGCCCTGACTCGCCCATGACGTGAATGACCTTCAGGCCTTGGCGATCGCAGTCGACCGCGGCGCGGGCGATGCCCTCGACACTGGACGAGAAGTAGATGCCGTTGACACCGGCGCTCTTCATCTGGACACACGGAGTCGTGAAGTTAGGTGACGCGATTGCGGCCGGAATTGTCTTCACGACATCCGGGGCGCCGAGGGTCTTGGCGGCTGCTACCTGCGTCGAGAAGTCGAGCTTGCAGTCCGGCACCTCGGTGCAGTACATGATTCCGTACTTGGTGACGCCGGCGTCCTTAGCGGCGAGCGCGCGGGAGTAGCCGGTGACGTTGTAGCTGCCGGGCCCGGTCTGGAAGTACGTCGCCTCCTTGGGAGCGATCGAGGAGTAGGCGTCGCCGATGACCGGAACGCCGGAACTGGCCAGGAACTGCTCGTAGGCGGACTCAGTCGTCGGGTTGACGATGCCGACGATGGCGATGACCTTGTCGTCGTTGACGAGCTTCTGGGCTGCGGCCAACGACTTTGCGGCATCGGCGTGGTCGTCGATGCTGATGACCTTCAGCGGATGGCCGTTGATGCCACCGTTGTCGTTGACCCACTTCGCGAACGCCAGGGGCGTGTCGGCGTAGGACGCCGGATACGTCACGAACGACGTCTGCACTTCGAGGATGTTGCCGACGACGTACGGAGCACCGGAGGCGCCGCCCGCTGCCGAGCTCCCCGCACTTGGCTGGGCGCCACCCCCACCCGAACTGCTGCCGCCGCAGGCCGCGATCAGGGCCAGCCCTGCCGCAAGTCCTGTGGCGAACCACGCTCGTCTGTGACGCATCTACGTTCCTTTCTCTGGCTGCTCGTGTCCGACCATTTGGTCTGAGCGCCGGGCCGAGACCCAACGTCTCAGCGTTGCGACTACCAGACTGCCGGGTCAATGCCGGATAGATCGCGTGTTTCCGCGGATCCATAGAGAGAGCGATTACTCAGGTCTCGATCGTCGATCGCGGGGGCACCTCCGAGCCATTGCCACCTCCGGCTATTGACTCTATGTTCTCAATGATAGAGGTAACAAACTGAACTTGGAGGAACGATGGTGAAGGAGACCGCAGACCTGAGCGGCCTGTACTCGAAACTTGCTCTGAGCGGCTCGGTGCGGTGGGAACAGCTCGGCTCCGACCTCGGTGGTGACGAGGGAATTGATCCCGATCCGCAGAAGGTGACGTACAACTTCGACCAGGGTCTTCCCGCTCCGGAGTCGATCCCGGTGGACGATCTGCGCCGGTTGTTCTCCGAGGTGTGCGAAACCGTCGGCCCCATGGCGTTCGAGTACTTCGACCCAGCGGTGGGCTACGAGGAGTTGGTGTACGGAGACGCCGGGTTGCGTGAGTCGATCGCGGCGCGGCTCGCGAGCCGGGACAAGAGCGACGTCGGCAAGATGGGTGTGCTGCTCACCTCGGGCTCGTGCCAGGGGATCTCCCTCGCGGTCCACGGCTTCATGGATGCCGGGGATGGCGCAATTGTCGAGAACGTGACGTTCCCCTACACCGTCAAATACATCCAGAACCTCGGCGGACACGTGGGCTACGCCGTCGTCGACAAGGACGGCTGTGACCCCGACTCCGTAGAGGACCAGCTCCGGCGGCTGCAGGCGCAAGGGATCAAACCCAAGCTCGTCTACGTCTCCGGGCCGACGTTCCAAACGCCGACCGGAATGACGATGCCGCTCGAACGCCGCCGCCGGCTCGTCGAGATTGTCCAGAAATGGGGCGTCATCTGTCTCGAGGACACTGTCTACCGCGACCTTCGCTTCGAGGGCGAAGACCTGCCCTCACTGATGAGTCTGGACGACTCCGGTCTCGTCATCCAGGCGGACAGCTTCAGCAAGTCGGTTGCTCCCGGGCTGCGACTTGGCTGGTTGGCCGGCCGCGCCGATGCCATCGAGGCCATCTCGGCAGGTCGTGAGGATCTTGGTGTCAGCCAGATGCTCGCCAAGACGATGAAGCGATTCCTGGACGACGGGCTTTACGAGCCGCACGTCAAGCGCGCCTCGGACATCCTCCACCGCAAGCGCGACGCGGCGATCGCTGCCGTACGCGAGCACGTGGGTGATGCTGTCAGCTTCAACGTGCCACAGGGCTCGCTGTATCTCTGGCTGAAGCTGTCCGAGGACGTGGATTGGGCTCAGGTTCAGCGGAACTGCTTCGATGCAGGCATCTACTGCCGACCGGGCGAGCGGTTCTCCAATGACCCGTCCTTCCAGCAGTTCTTGCGGCTGCAGTACAGCTACACGCCGGTCGACGAGATCGAGCGAGGCATCGAGATCTTCGGCAACGCCGTGCACGCCGCGCGGAAGGTTGGTGCGGGAGCGTCCTGACCCGGACGTGATGGCCGTCCGCGGCGCCGGCGTCTCACCGTCGCCGGCGCCGCGGATCCGTCTTGAAGCCGTCCAGGAAGACTGCCGTGCAGTCTTCGGCAAATCTCGTGATCGGATAGCTCGCCGACGGCTTGTACCAGCGAACGGACAACCACACCGCATCCCGGATAAGCCGGTAGAAGACGTCGGGAGCAATGTCGTCGCGCAGCACGCCCGCTGCCACGCCCTCGTTGACCGTGTCGATCCAGGTGCGCTGCACCTTCCGGGCGGCGGTCCGCAGCTCGCCGTAGTCAGCGAGGCGGCGCATGTATGCGCCTTCGTTCTGATAGATCTCGGCCGCGTGCGGGTGCCGCTCCATGGTCTCGAGAGAGGCGGTGACGAGCCCGTGCAGTCGGGACAGCGGATCGTTGGTTCCGGTGCAGACGTCGGCATACCTCGCGAGAAGGTCGTCGAGGTACGACGTGATGATCCGCGTGAGCAGATCATCCTTGCTCGGAAAATGGTGGTAGAGGCTGCCCGACAGGATCCCGACGGCGTCCGCAATGTCCCGCACGGTTGTCTTGGCCACCCCACGTTTGGCGAACAAGCCGGCAGCCTCGCGCAGAATGACCTCGCGGCGATCGACCCCCCCGTTCATGGCGTACCTCCGACTGGCACGAGGTTGAGATGACGACTGAGATGTTGCTTACCGAGGCGGCAGTGCGGCACGTCTTGCTGCAGTATTGCCGTGGGATCGACCGCATGGATCAGGCGCTTGTTCGCAGCTGCTACCACGACGACGCCGTCGACACCCACGGCAGTTTCGAGGGCGGCGTCGACGAGTTTCTCGACTGGGTCTGGAAACTGCTGGGAAAGTACGACGGGACCATGCACTTCCTCGGCAACATGCTCGTCGAAGTCGACCCGACGGATTCCCGGGTGGCTCTCGCGGAGACCTATGGCATCGCCCACCACTGGTCCATCAACCCCGATCCGAAGCGCAATCTCGTCACCGGCTTCAGGTACGTCGATCGTTTCGAGCTGCGCGGTCAAGAGGAGGGCTGGCGCATCGCGCGGCGAGTGGCAACGACCGAGTGGGTCCGGGTCGACCGGCACGAGGACCGGTGGCCGGTTCCGCCGCATCTGCTCCAAGGCAGGCGCGACCGAGACGACGTCGTCTATCGCATCCGCGATCTCTGAGCCGCCGCCGCACAGCCGACGGTCGATCATCCGCCGACCGTCAGTCCCAAGCTGCTGCGCGCGCGCTCGCGAAGCGGATCCTTCAACACCTTGCCGGCCGGATTGAGCGGAAGCGTGTCGACGATCTCGACGTATCGAGGCACCTTGTAGTTCGCCATCCGGTCGCGGCACCACGAGATGAGGACATCCGGTTCGATCGTCTGACTCGGCAGCGGAACGACGAACGCCATTCCGACCTCGCCCATCCGAGCGTCCGGAACGCCAATCACCGCGACCTGCGAAATGGACTGGTGCTCGAGGATCATGTTTTCGATCTCTGCCGGATAGGCGTTGAAGCCACCGACAATGAACATGTCCTTTTTGCGGTCGGTGATCTTCAGGTAGCCGTCCGCATTCATCACGCCGATGTCACCGGTGTGCAGCCAACCATCTGCATCTATTGCCGCGGCAGTTGCGGACGGATCGTCGTAATAGCCGAGCATGACGTTGTAGCCGCGCGCGAGAACATCACCTGGTTCGTCAGTGACGACCTTGCCGTCGTCGTCGACGACGATGACCTCGGTGTCGGGGATCGGCCGTCCGGCGGTGCTGGCGATCGTCTCGGGGCTGTCCTCCGCGCGCGACATGGTGGTGATCGCGCCCGACTCGGTCAGCCCGTAGCCCGTGATGATCGTCTGGAACGTCAGCTGCGCGCGCATCCGCCGAATGAGCTCGATCGGAACAACTGCTGCTCCGGTGACAGAGAGGCGAAGGCTGCTCAGGTCGTGGTCGTGCAGTCGGGAATCGGCAAGCATCGTCTGGTACAGCGTCGGCGATCCCGGCAAGACCGTGATGCGATGTCGTTCCACGGTCTCGAGCAGCTCGCCCACATCAAGCGTCGCCATCGGGTAGGTCGTCGCGCCCATCATGAGGGATGCGAGCCAGCCGGCCTTGTAGCCGAACCCGTGGAAGAAGGGGTTGACGATCAGGTACCTGTCCTCGCCGCGAATTCCGACGATCTCACTCCAGTCGCGATAGGCGCGCAACGTCTGGGCGTGGGTGCACATGGCCCCCTTGGGATGGCCTGTCGTGCCGGAGGTGAACAGGATGTCAGAAAGGTCCGTTCCGGCAATCGACGCTTCCCGCGCACGCAGATCTGCAGTGTCAACCGCGGCGCCGGCGGCGATGAACTCATCCCACGAGGAAGCGGTTTCGGACGTCCTCGCGTCGCCGATCGCGACGAGCGCGCGTAGGTGCGGCAGCGGTTCAGCGGCGGCCGCTTCGCGCAGCATCGCGACATAGTCAACACCCAGGAACTCGGTGGTGGTGAAGATGGCGACGGCACGGCTGCGACGCAGCACGAAGGCTGCTTCCGGGCCTTTGAAGCGCGTGTTCACTGGCACTAGCGCGGCTCCGGCCAGCTGCGCGCCGAGGGCGGCGGCCACCCATTCCCAGCAGTTCGGCAGCCAGACCGCGACCCGGTCGCCGCGTTCAACGCCGGCAGTGAGCAGCGCCCGCGCGACATTGTCGGCCGCGGCGGACAACTGGGCGTACGTCAGCGCTGTCGCGCCGTCGACGATGGCGAGTCGGTCCGGATGTCGCTCGGTGACGGCGCGGAGCATCCCCGGGATCGTGCCCCATTCGAGATCGCCACGGATGTTCCACGCAGGTTCTTTCATCGCTCGAACATCCTCTGCGCTCACCCGGTTCCTCGTACACTAGCAAGCGCTTGGTCACCTCGCAGGGCTTTGACCTGCGCGTCGGATCGGGGGTTCAGCGTGAGCGCGGACCGCCCTCTCGACGGCCTCGTCGCGGTGGTGACCGGCGCCAACTCGGGGATCGGTTTCGGCATCGCCGCAGCACTCGGCGATGCGGGCGCACGAGTGGCCGTCTGGAGCCGTCGGGACAAACGCAACCAGTCGGCCTGCGAGCGACTGCGTGCGGCCGGCGTGGATGCTGAGCCGATGCGATGCGACGTCGCTGACGAGGCGCAGGTAGAGGAGGCGATGGCAGCCACGCTCGCGCACTTCGGCCGTGTCGACGTCATGATCGCCAACGCGGGAATCGGTACCTCGGCGCGCTTCATCGACCTGTCGCTCGATGACTGGAACCGCGTGATCGGAACCGACCTCACCGGCGTCTTTCTCTGCTTCCGCGCAGCCGCGCGCGAGATGTGCCGAGCCAACAGCGGCGGAGCGTTGGTGGCGGTGGCCTCGTTGGCCGCGCTTCAGGCCCAGCCGGACATGGCGCATTACGCGGCGGCGAAGGCCGGTCTCCTGGGATTGGTCCGGTCGGTTGCGGCGGAGCTCGCTCCGGTGCGCATCCGTTGCAACGCGCTTACCCCGGGCTTCACCGATACAGACGGTCTCTCCTTTGACGCGGCATCAGACCAGCTCAGGCTGGAGACGCTGAGCGCGATCCCTGCTGGACGGTGGGCGACGTCGGCGGAGCTCGGCGCTGCCGCGTGCTTCCTTGCCGACCCCCGACTGACAGTGCACACCGGTGACAGCTTGGTCGTCGATGGGGGAAACGTCGCGCTGCCCGGCTACCTTGCCGTCCGCGAGTCGTTGCGCAGGCAGGCGCCAGGGGTCTAGGCGAGTGAGTTTTGACCAGCTGTCAGTCCACAGCGACGGTCTGAAAGCCGGTCGCCACAAGTCTTCCGTCCGGTGCCCACATGCGTATCGACCCGTGCGCCAGCCCGGCGGCCACGGCGTCGATAGTCACGTCCAGCTGCACCCAGTCGGACGCGTTGACATCAACCAGCTGCAGCGTGCTTGCCACGGTGCGCAGCCGACGTACATCCGGGGTCGTCAGGCGGACGGCGTACGGCACATGGTCGGCCAGGACCACCAACGAGCCGGCATCATCAGCTCGCGCGTCGGCGAGCCGTGCCCACATGACGACGGAGCCTTCCTCGGGTTTGGAGCTTGGACTCAGCCTCACGTCGAGCAGCTCGGCAACGGTTCCGACCGGGGGAGACGCGTAGTCGCGCGGAGGGCATTCTTGCGGCGGCGGCGTGAGGGCACGTACGGCGAATATGCGCTCAGGACCCGGCCTTCCTGGCAGTCGGCAGTCCAGCTTCAGCACGATGTGATCCGCAACGTATGCAATGACTTCACATCCGCGGCGCGCCGATCCATCGATCGTCTCGATCGTCACGCGCACGTCGTCATCTATCCGGACCGGCCGAAGAAACCGTGCGTCCATGAGCGCAACAGATGTTCCGAGGGCCTCCTCGACCGCGGTAGCGGCGGCGCCGACATTGATGCCGCCGAACAGGATGCCTTGCCCCGAGCAAATGCGCGGGGTAGCGCGAAAGGTCCAGGCACCCGAGGCATCCGCGCGAAGGTCGACGAGGTTTCGGAACACGACCACCCTCCGATACGTCGTCGGGTATACAGGACGCTCGAACCGTGGACCCTAGGCCACGAGGAGCGAACGTGACAGGTATCGCACAGTTTCACGTCGGCATCGTCGTTGCGGATCTCGAATCTGCGATGGCGGAGCTCTCGTCATTGCTCGGGCTGACTTTCAACGAGCCGCGGACTGTGTACTTCAACCGGCTCGAGGATCCTGACCCGCGCGAAGCCGATATCCGCGTCGTGTTCTCCAAGGAGGGACCGCCGCACTACGAGCTCATGCAGGGAGGCCCGGGCACCGTCTACGAGAACTTCCCGCTCGGGCTGCACCACGTCGGCGTCTGGCAGCGCGACGCACAGGCCAAGCTCGACGACTTCGCCGCGCGCGGCATTCCGTTCGAGTCGCGAGTCGTGATGCCGGATGGTCGCGCGCTCAGCTGGTTCAACGACCCGGACTCCATCCTCGGTGTCCGCTTCGAGTTCGTCGACGACGCCGACCGGCCGACACTGGAAAACTTCATGCGGACGGGCGAGTACGAAGGCGAGTTCCGCGTGTGACGTCCGAAACGTCGCGGGCGCCGAGTCTGTCCGGGCGCCGGGTGCTCGTCACCGGCGCAAGCCGTGGCATAGGCGCGGCCGTGGTCACCGCAATGTCGGCCAACGGCGCCGCCGTCGCATGTTGTGCGCGTGACATTGACGCGCTCCGGGACCTCGCGGCACGAGCGCCCGGCCCGGGCAAGGTGCAGCCTTTCCAGGCCGACCTCTCCAAGTTCGACCAGGTCGACCGGTTCGTCGAGGAAGCCCGCGAGGCGCTCGGTGGTGTCGATGTGCTCGTCACCAACGCCGGTCAGGTGTCGTTGCGCAATTTTCTGGAGACCGACGAGGAAGACTGGGCGCAGACGATCCGGCTCAACCTCCTGTCAGCAGTCCGGACCGTGCGCCGGGTGGTGCCGACCATGCTCGACCAGCAGTGGGGTCGCATCATCATGGTCGCGTCGTCCGGGGCCAAATATCCCGAAGCGGCATGGATCGATTACGCGGCTTCGAAGGCGGGAGTTGTCACGACAGCCGTCGCCTTGGCTCGTGAATACGCAGCCCGGAACGTCCTCGTCAACGCCGTATTGCCCGGTGTGATCGACACGCCGATGTGGGAGGGCTCGGCCCAGGCGATAGCCGCCGTGCAAGGCGGCACCGCAGCAGACGTGAAGTCGGCAGTCCAGTCAACCCTGCCTATGAAGCGGTTCGGTCGGCCGGAGGAGATCGCCGAGTTCATCGTCTTTCTCGCTTCCGACCGCGCGTCGTACCTGTCCGGTGCTGCGATCGACGTGGACGGCGCGTTGGCGTCGCACGTCTTCTGACGTGGCGCTGTTCACCGCTGCCGAGCTGCAGGCCCTCACCCTGGGGCCGGTTGACCGGCTCGGTGCCGCGCTCGACGGCGACGGACCCGACGAGCCGGCAGTCGTCGTCGAGCGGTTCCGACGCGGCGCGGGCCGGTTCATCGCGGGGTTCGTCGGGTTCCAGCAGCTTCTCGCGGAGTTCCTGCGCGACGAGCAGCTGCCGACCGACTGGCAGCGGAGCGCGGACCACCCCGCAGTTCCGGACGCCGAGGCGGTGCTGGACCATCTCCGTCGCGGTGACGCAGTCGCCGCGGTGAGAGAGTTCGAGCGCTTTGTTGACGAGACCCGGGCGGTGCACGCACTCGAGCGGGATCGCGTCGCAGCGGCCCTGACGGCGATCTACCGGGACCACGGCGTTGCAGAGCTCGAGCGATCATTGCGATACGTCGGTGCGCGGACGCTGTTGCTGTGGATGCCGACCGACATCGCGCGCGATCCGCATACTCGTCTCGTCACCTGGGCGAACATGCTCGTCGACAACTTCGCGGAGCTCACCATCGAGGAGTACGACGACCGCTTCGTCCTCGTGCAGGCACCGTGCGGAACATGTGGTCGACAGGTGGCTGAGGGCAAGTACGACGAGCCGGAAGACTTCGCCGTCGTCACAGAGGTGTCACCGGTGACGTTCGGCCGTGGCGAGACGCCCGTCTACCGCACACATGTCGCGGTGATGCACACGCTCATGCCGATGGAGCGCCTGGGCGTGCCTTGGCCGGTCATCCAGTGTCCGGCCGGGCTCGATGCGGGCCCGTGCCGGGTCCATCTGTTCAAGGACCCGATGGACCTATCCGCGCTGAGTCTCCTCAGCGGCCACTGAGGAGCTCCACGACCGGCGCGAACTCGTCGATCACGGTCGCGCTGACGGAGACGTAACTGAAGCCGAAGCGCTCTCGTCGCTGCTCGAGCGTCTCCGCGATCTCCTCGACGCTGCCGAGCAGGACGTGCGGTGACGCCGTCACGTCCGCTATTGAGACGCCCAAGCGTGGGGCTAGGCGTTCGGCTGCCCCCGCGACGTCCTCGGTCACGTCAACGACGTGCACGTAGACCTGCAGCTCCACGTCGTCGAAGCGAGGCCCAGCAGCGTCTCGCACCCATTGCACCTTTTGCTCCGTTGCCGCAGCTGTCGCCGACTCACCCGCCGGTGCTCCCATGACGCCGTGACCGAGGTTCACGTTGAACGCGACGATGTCTGCTTCGCGGCCGGCCAAGGAGAGAACACGCCGTCCGCCGCCTCCGAGCGCCAGGCGTGGGTGGGGTCGGCGGCCCGGGAGGGGCAGGCCCGGCAGCCCTCGTAGCTGGTAATGCTCGCCCTCGAAATGGCCGTCGCCGCCCGCAAAGAGCAGCTTCAGCACGCTGACTGCCTCCGCGAGCCGGTCGACCCGACGACCGGCGGCGTCGAAGGTGAGCCCGGCGCGCTCGTAGTCCGCTGCGAGCCAGCCGGCGCCGAGCCCGACCTCGAGTCGCCCTCCGCTCAGAGCGTCGACCGTCGCGAGCTCTTTCGCCAGCACGGCTGGATGCCGGTAGTCGTTGGACAGCATGAAGACACCCAGGGCCAGCGTGTCGGTTGCGCAGCCCGCAGCCATCAGTGCAGCGATGGGTCCGAGGCGGTCGTCGAGGTGGTCGCCGACGTTGATCGCGTCATAGCCCAGGTCTTCGATTCGACGGCACAGCTGGGCCCAGCCAGGCCCGGTCGACTGGGGCTCATGACCGTGCAGACCTGCCGGCCCCACACCGAAGCGAAACCTGCGGGACGACATTTTGCATTCTCCTTGACACGCGGTATCGACGAACTTAGCGTCCCAAGCAAGCGTTTGGTACGGGTTCTCCGGTAAACCACTGGCACGCGTGTGAGGGATTCGCTTTGAACCTGCGTGAGCTCGAGTGCTTCCTTGCCGTCGCCGATGCGCTGCATTTCGGCAGAGCAGCCGACCACCTTCACCTAGCGCAGCCGACAGTCAGCGAGTCGGTCCGTCGGCTCGAGCGATGCCTGGGCGGAGATCTCTTCGACCGCAGCACCCGCAACGTTGCCCTGACCGAGCTGGGGAAGGCCTTCCTCGAAGAAGCGCGCTACGCCTACCAACAAGTGGAGGCGGCATACGAGACCGGAAGGCGGCTGGCCCGCCGTCGGTCCGACCAGCTCGTCATCGCGCATGCGCCATTCGAGGACGAACGGCTGTTGGTGGCGTTGACCGCAGATCTCCGCCGTCGTGAGGCCGACGTCAATGTCGTGCTCGAGGAGCTCGAGACGGTCGACCAGCTGGAGGCACTGCGGCACCGGCGGGTCGATGCGGCGCTTGCGTGGGGAGTGGAGGCCCAGCCGGAAGTCGGCACGATGACGATCTCATCCTGCGGTTACGTCGCCCTCGTGGCGGAGGGCGACCCGTTGTCACGTGACTCCGCCCTGACCGCCGAGCGCATTGCCTCCGAGCCATTGATCACGTGGCCACGCGCCTCGCACCCGGTGATGTATGACAAGTTCGCGGCAGCAATGGACGCCACCGGAAAGCCCTGGTCGCTGGTCGCGACCGCAAGCGGGGTCGCGAGCCTGGTGTCCCGCGTGATCTCGTCGCAGGGCGTGGGTGTCATCCCCTCCGTAGTGATCCGCCGCAGGCAGTTCGACGGCGTCCGCGTCATACCGTTGGTCGATCAGGACCTGCGACTCGAGCGTGCACTCGTGTGGTCGAAGGCATGCCCGCACCCGCTCATGGCAACGCTCAGTCGCGTCGTGGTTCGGCTGTTCCGCGATGCCGACCGCCCGACTGCCGTCGCCGCCGCCGGCTGATTGCCGCCTGTCCCGCTCAGACGTTCGGAGTCTCGGCTAGTCGAACGATGATGTACGACGTCGTTCCGTTGTTGGCCGAGCGATGGCCGCGTCCCGTCGTGTCGACCGTAAGGAAGACATCCCCGGCGTGAAACCGGCGCTCCTCGCCATTGGTTGTCTGCTGGATGCTCTCGCCGCTGAGGCACACGACCAGCCGTGGATCCGGCGCCGCGTGCCACTCGTGAAAATACGCTTCTTCGGCATCCGGAACCGTGACGAACATCGCGTCGATCGCGGGCCAGGGCAATGAGGTGAGAAACGGGTCCTGGCCGACCGCCAGCTCCACCGGCGTGAATGTCAGGTCGATCTCGTCGAAGTAGGAGCCACCGTCATCGTCTGACACGATCCGGGTGCAGCGCATCGCAAGAGTGTTGCACGATGAATGTCGCGCCGTTGCTGATTGATCGCGCCATCGCCGACACGGTAGACCCGTCTAGTGATCAGTTGCGAAGTGGACAACGGTGTTGCGCACATCGCCTTGCGCACACCGCCGGTCAACGCACTCAAGATCGGTGATCTCGAGGCACTTTGCGACTTGTGTAGCGCCTTGGACAGTCGACCGGACGTGAAATCCATACTCGTGCGGGGTGAGGGCCGTGGTTTCAGCGCGGGTCTTGACTACAAACAGATGCAGGAGCCGGGTGGGCCGGAGTGGCTCCGTGAGGTAGGGCTCGCCTGCCGACGCTCCCTTGCCGCACTCGCGGGCTGCAACGTGCCACTTGTTGCTGCGGTGCACGGATTCTGCATGGGCATCGGAGTGGCGATCGTGGCGACGTGCGACATCGTCGTCGCCTCGGACGATGCACGGTTCGGCCTACCGGACGGGTCGTGGTCCGTGGCGCATCTCGCGCGACTCGTGCCGCCGCCGAAGCTGCGGCTCATGACGCTCACCGGGCTACCGGTCAGCGCCGAAGAGTTGCATCAGCTGGGGACGCTTGCACAGGTGGTGTCGACTGACGAGCTCTCGGGTGCGGCTGCTTCCATTGCGACCGCTCTCAGCCTTAGGCCGAGGGCGATGCTCACGTCGTTGAAGGCTCGGCTCAACGTCGTTGATCCCCTGGAAATGGACTCCGTGTTCGCCCGTGAGCAGCAGGTGCTCGCCGACATGCTGCTGCAGGATGAACGGATCTGAGGCCGCGTCTGGCCAAGGTTCCCTGCTCTCATCGCGCGGCTCGATCAATCACCCGATTCTGTCTGTTGGCACTTGAAGCGCGTAGCTCTTGAATGGCTGCATGGGAAAACTGGACGGAAAGGTTGCCTTCATCACGGGCGGTGCTCGAGGTCAAGGCCGGTCACACGCGTTGCTGTTCGCCGAGGAGGGCGCGGACATCGCCGTGTTCGACATCGCCTCGAACATTGGCACCGCTCCCTACGAGTTGTCCCGTCCGGAGGACTTGGAGCACACCGCAAAGCTCGTTCAGGACCGCGGCCGGCGCTGCCTGACCATCACGGGAGATGTGCGGAATACCGAGCATGTAACAGCTGCTGTCGCACAGACAGTTGCTGAGCTTGGGCAAATCGACATCCTGCTGGCCAACGCTGGGATCTGTGGGTTCGGGAAGTTCTGGGAGATCTCCGACGACATGTGGGACGACATGATCGGTACGGATCTCACCGGGGTGTTCAAAGCGATGCGTGCGGTCGTGCCGCACATGATCGAACGGGGCGGCGGCAGGATTGTCGCCACGTCGTCAATGGGTGGGCGGATGGGCAATCCCAACCTGGCGCACTATGTTGCTGCCAAGTGGGGCGTCATCGGCCTCGTCAAGACGCTCGCCCTTGAAGTCGCTGCACACGGGATCACGGTCAATGCCGTCTGCCCGTCGGCCGTCGACACCGACATGGTTCACAACGATGCGTTGTACGGCCTGTTTTGTCCCGGGATGGAGAACCCCACGAAAGCCGACGTGGAACCGATCTATGTCGCCATGAACCAGATCCCGGTGCCCTGGGTTGAACCGATCGAGATCTCCAAGGCGATGCTGTTCCTCGCCTCCGAGGACGCCCGCTACATCACCGGTTCGACCATCGACGTCGACTGCGGTGCAACTGCGCTGATGCCCTGAACCCTTCCCGAGCGCGCGCGCTCAGTGTCAAGGAGTCAACGTGAAACGCACCGCCTACAACCCCAGCGCTTCGCTGACCTTCCCCGGGATGTCGCAGTCGGTCAGGTGGAAGGACCTCATTTTCCTGTCCGGCCAGTGCTCCATGGATGAGGCCGGCACCACCGTCGGCGAAGGTGACCCAGAGGCACAGGTACGCCAGTGTTTTCGGAACATCGAAACGCTGCTCGCGCACGAGGGTGCGACGCTCGCCGACGTCGTCAAGCTGACCTGCTTCGTCGTTGACATGGACGTCTACCCGGCCTACGCCGCGGTGAAGAAAGAGCTGTTTCCCACGGACGGTCCGGCCGGCACGACGGTCATCGTGAAGGGTCTGCTCAACCCGAGCTTTCTGCTCGAGGTCGACGCGACAGCGGTGGTGCCGAGCTCGTAGCGGGGTCAACAAACGGACGAGCCGACGGCGGACATCATGCCGTCGGCTCGTCCGTTGCGGCGTCAGGCGACGGCACTCTTGATGGCCGCGCCCAGCGCCGCGATCCCGCGCTCTAGCTCCTCATCGGCTACGTGGCTGTAAGCCAGCCGGAGGTAGCTGCCCGCGTCGGCGCGGGTGGCTTCGTTCATGAACCGCTCACCAGGGCGGAACGCCACACCGGCGTTTGCAGCGGCGTCGCGCACCTTCTCCCAGGCCACCTCGTCGGAGAGGCGGAGCCACAGGTAGTACCCGCCGTTCGGAAGGTCGAAGGTGACGTACGGCGAGCAGTGCTCGCGAACGGCTGCCGCCGCGATGTCGCGCTTGCGTCGATAGACGGGGATGACCGACTCGATGTGCTTGTCCAGCATCCCGCGTGCCATGAACTCGGCCATCGCACGTGCGGTCCACTGGCTCACACCCAGGTCCTGGCGCACGGCGGCGAGCGCGGCGATCGCCTCTTTTGTGCCCGACATCCAGCCCAGCCGCACACCTGGCGTCACGATTTTGCTGAAGCTGTGCGACTGGATGACTCGTCCTTCGGTGTCCAACGACATGATGTTGGGGACTCGTTCACCGGACAGGCGCAGGTCGGAGTAGACGGCGTCTTCGAGGATCATGAAGTCGTACTCGTTCGCCAGCTCGATGATGCGCCGGCGCCGCTCGAGCGAGGTGGTGTAGCCCGTCGGACAGCTGTACGACGCGACGATGTAGAGCATCTTGGGCTTGACACCGTCGGCCCGCATCTTCTGCAAGTTGCGTTCCATGTCGTCGACGTCGATGCCGTCCTTGTCCATGGCTACGGGGTACTGGCGTGCCTTGCGCATGTCGAAGTAACGCAACGCGTAGGGGAACGTCGCCGACTCGACGAGCACACCATCGCCTTCGTCCACGAAAGCGTTGACGCCGAGGCTGATGGCCTGAACCGAACCGGACGCCAGGATGACACCGTCGGCCGTGATGTCCGTGCGTCCGTTCTTGTCGTTCAGCCACTTCGCGAGCTCGGTGCGGAGCACCCGGTTGCCCATGACGAGCTCTTCGTATGTCGACAGATATTGCAGACGCTGATTCTCGTCGTCCCAGCCGAAGGTGATGTATTCAAGGGCCCGACCCTTGTCGCGATCGAGAACCTCTTCGTGCAGACGCAGGATGTCGTCGATCGGGAACGTCTCCTCGGCCGGTAGCCCCTGGTCGAAGTTGAACGTCACCGGCACCGGCGGGTCGGGGAAGAACAGCGGTGGCCCGGACCGCGCGATGTCGGAGTAATAGTCCGGAGCGTTGAATGTCATGAATCCTCCTGCACGTAGCCGCTGCTGGGTTCAGTCTGGCTGCGGAACGGGCCGCTGTGGCGCGATTCCCAGGACTCCCGCAATATAAATGATTAATCCGATGAATGGGAGGCTCGTGAGCAGCCCCGATCGACCGTCATACGAGCGCCTGCCCGAGCTGGCAGGCATGGGCGTTCGGCACGCCTGGGAGGTGTGGGGGCCGGGGGACACGCTCGGCACGCTCAACCACCTGACGGACGACGTATGCCTTCGCGCACTGGCGTTGCCGCGGTTTGGGCGTCGGCTGAACCTGAGCCTGCCGCTGACGATGCCGGATCCACCGCTCTATGGCCGGCCCCTGCTGCGCCACCGAGTCTTCGAACGCAACCGCAACATGATCGAGGACGTCCTCGAGGTCCTCGACCCGCAAGCGTCCTCCCAGTGGGACAGCCTGCGACACATCAAGGCGCGCGAGTGCGGCTTCTACGGCGGGGAACCCGACTGGGACTCGGCTGCCGCCCGCGATCTTGGGGTGCACAACCTTGCGAGCCGGGGGCTGGTGGCTCGTGGCGTGCTGCTCGACCTGCCGGCCTACTGGGCCGCTCAGGGAGCCGAGGTGGATGCGTTCTCGGAGCGCGCCGTTGGAGCGGACGAGTTGCGTGCGGTGGCGGATGCCCAGCGCGTGTCGTTCGCGACCGGTGATGTCTTGCTGGTGAGGACCGGGTGGCTTTCGCGCTACCGGGCGGTCGGACAGCTCCCGAACGACCACTTGACCATGCCTACTTGCGTCGGGCTCGCAGCGGATGAGGGGGTGGCCGCATTTCTTTGGGACAACGCCTTCGCCGCTCTTGTCGCGGACAACCCTGCGGTCGAGGTGCTGCCGGGCGATCCGGCGGTGGGCTCGCTGCACCGGCGGTTGATCCCGGCGCTGGGCATGCCGTTGGGGGAACTCTGGGACCTCGACGTGTTGGCTGACCAGTGTGCGGCGATCGAGCGGTACGAGTTCCTTCTCGTCTCCGTTCCGCTCAACGTTCCGGGCGGTGTTGCCTCGCCCGCAAACGCGATGGCGGTGCTTTAGCCGTGGGCGCCGGCTTCAGACAGCACCTGTCGCACGGATGCCATGAGTCGTGCGGCGACGGCGGAGGCGGGCTCGCGCTCCCACGTCGCGTTGTACATCTCGGGACCAATGGCAGCGTGGACCCCCATCTCGCCCATCAGTCGGAGCAGTTCGACGACAGGCATCTCGCCCTCGCCGGGAAACATGCGGCGGAACAGTGCCTCGTCGTACAGGTCCGGCGGCGCGACGGCGGGACCGTCGCACAGTTGCACGGCGACGATGCGATCCGGCGGAATGGCGCGCAGGGCGTCGTCGTCGCGACCGCACCGGACATGGTGCGCGACATCAACGACGATGCCCGAGTTGTCCTGACCGGCTCGCGAGACGATCTCCCAGCCGGTGCCCAGGTCGCGGATTTCCGTGAAGACCACAGGCTCGAGAGCCACCCGCAGTCCGTGCTGCCCGGCATCCTGGCAAAGGCTAGCGAAGCCGGCGGCTGCCGCATCGACGTCGACCGGTGCGCCGACGAGGTCGACGGCGATGATGGTGCTTGCGCCGAGCGCGGCCGCGAACTCGAAGTAGTCGTGTCGCGTCATCTCGTTGCGCATGGGCCCGGGGGCCGTCCCGGCCGACGGCGTAGGGAGCCAGTCACCGAGCGGATCGAGATCGGTGATACGCACGCCATGGTCGTCGGCGAGCAGCTTCATCTCGCGCGGCGTCAAACCTTCACGGCGTTGCGCGCGGAACCAGATGTTCGGCCACATTGTGATAGCAGTGAAGCCTGCGCCAGCCGCTGCATGAACGTAGTCGCGGAACGGCCTTCCGGGCATGCAGCCGGCGTAGAGCGTCAGCTCGGTCACGGTGAGCTCTGGTGCGGCTGCCGCGTTCATCGATCCTCCGGGATGCTCAAGATTTGCCGAGGGGTCGGCCGAAGAGAGGGAGACACATGACAGCCACGCGCGTCGACCTGAGTGGACAGGTGGCGCTCGTCACCGGCGGGGCGCGCGGCATCGGCCGGGCCATCGCACAACGGATGCTCCAAGCCGGGGCGGTCGTCTTCGTCTGCGGGCGCAGTGAGCCTGATCCGGCCGCGGGGGCGAACGCGGGATTGCGCTATCGGCAGGCGGATGTCCGCGACGCGGAGGCGGTGTCGTCCCTCGTCGACGGGATCGTCGCGGAAAGCGGCAGATTGGATCTGCTCGTCAACAACGCGGGTGGCGCGCCACCGTCCGATGCCGCGACCACGTCGGCGCGGTTTGCCGCGAAGGTCGTCGACCTGAATTTGCTTTCGGCGTTTTACGTCGCCCAGGCGGCCAACGCCGTCATGCAGCGGCAGCAGGGCGGCGGAGCTGTCATCAACGTGGGGAGTGTCGCAGGTGCCCGCCCTTCGCCCGGCGCGGCGATATACGGCGCCGCCAAGGCGGGACTCGCACACCTGACCACCACGCTGGCCGTGGAATGGGCGCCGCGCGTCCGGGTGAACCTCGTCGAAGTCGGACTGGTTGTCACCGAGCAGGCCCATCTCTTCTACGGAGACGAGGAGGGGATCGCCGGGGTGTCGAGCACCATTCCCATGGGGCGGATGGCGACTCCTGAGGACGTTGCCAACTGTTGCCTTTTTCTTGCGTCCGACCTTGCGTCGTACATCTCCGGGGCCGTCGTCAAGGTCCACGGTGGCGGCGAGTCGCCGCGCTTTCTCGAGGGCTCGACTGGTGAGGTGAAACCCGGCTGAACGCAAGTACGCGCGGTCAGGGTGCCGTGGGCAGGTTCGTCCAGCCACGGCCGTCCGATCGGCGGTACCAGCCCGAGGACGCGAGCGTGCCTCCGTCGACGGGGATCGTGTGCCCGGTGACGTAGCGCGATTGCTCGCTGGCGAGGAAGAGCACCACATCGGCGTAGTCATCCGGCTGTCCGAACCTCGCCAGCGGCGCCCACTGCCCGATCATTCCCGGGTCCCGGCCACGGAGCATCACATCAGCAGGGGTTTGGATCGAGTCAGCGAGATCAGGCGCAATGGCGTTGACGCGTATGCCGTCCTTTCCGACCTCGACGGCAAGACAGCGGGTGAACTCGACAACTCCCGCCTTGAACGCGGCGTAGACGACGTTGTTGGGGATGCCCCGGAATGCCTCGACGGTCGAGACGTTCACGATGCTTCCACTCTTCGCAGCGAGCATGTCCGGCAAGACGGCTCGCGTCATGCGAAGGACATGCAGCAGGTTGATGTCATACATCCGCTGCCAGTCGTCCTCGGACGAGTGCACGAACCGGCCCGTCGGCAAGAACCTCGGGTCCTGGGGATCTAGCCGATAGTCGCCTACGTTGTTGACGAGAACGTCGATATGTCCGTGCTCACGAGCCGCCGCCGCCGTTCGCTCGACGACGTCCGGGTCACAGATGTCCCCGGGCACGCCGACGACAGTCGCACCGCCGGCGGTGACCTCTTCCGTGACCTTGGTCAACAGGTCTGTGTCGATGTCGACGATCACGACTGTCGCGCCTGCCTCGGCAAGTCGTCGCGAGACGCCGCCACCGATGCCGCCGGCGCCGCCGGTCACGATGGCTACTTTTCCGGCAAGCGAGATGACGCTGCCGATGTCACCGGCCATCCTCGGCCTCCCTCGGTGAGTGACAGTCGCCCGGGGTCAGTCGACGGGCTTTCGCTCGTCGTCCAACCATTCAGGGGCGCGTTTCTCGACGAAAGCCCGGGGGCCCTCATCCTGGTCCGGGTGGCCCCACATGGATACGAGATGACGGGCACCGTTGCGGCACGCTTCGGTGAGGCCCATCTCCAAGGCCTCCCACAACGCCTGCTTGGTGACGCGCATCGCCGTTGGTGAGTTCTGTGCGATCTTCTCGGCCAGGGCTTGCGCTTCGTCGCGCAGCTGCTCGGGTGGATCGACGATCTGGCTGATCATTCCGAGCTCGTAAGCACGCTCAGCGTTGATGCGCTCGAACCTACCGACCATGGCCATGCGCATGACTGCTTCGACCGGCATCTTCTTGAGCAGACCGATCGCCTCTATCGTCACGACTTGTCCCACCGAGACGTGGGGGTCGGTGAAGGTGGCGTCCGATGCCGCAATGACGATGTCTGCGTCTGCGACCCAGTGCAGGCCGGCGCCGGCACAGACGCCATTGACCGCAGTGATCACCGGCTTGCCGACCCGTTGGTGCCAGGCTGTGAAGTGGATGTCGAAGCTCTCCATGTCGGCGCGATAGCGCTCCATGCCGACACCATCGGTCGCGATCTCTGCGACGTCCACGCCGGTCTGAAAGGCGCGGCCTTCGCCGGTGTGGACGATCACTCGCACGGCCGGGTCCTGATCAAGCTCGACCCAGGCCTCGGCCAGCTCCGATCGCATCGCGGCATTCATCGCGTTCAGTCGCTCCGGCCGGTTGTTGATGATCCATCCCACCGGGCCACGCCGTTCGACAATGAGGTGGCGATAGTCACCCACGACGTTCCCTTCGGTGCAGAATCAGCAGTCTCGACGTGGCGGATGCGGTGTTGTTCGGTGTGTCACAATAGCAAAGATTGATACGAAGGGGCCATCGGTGGATGTCGCGTTGAGCGCCGAACAGACCCTGTTGGTCGACGTCGCCAGTGACTTTGCCGAGCGGTTTACTCCAGCGGATCTGCGCGATCTGCCCACCGCGCTTGATGAGCGATCACCCTCGCCACTGGTCGAAGCCGGATGGATCGACATGCGCGTCGGCGACAGGATCGACGCACCGACAGCGACCTGTCTGGATGTCGCGCTTGTCGCTGAACAATGCGGGCGAGCGCTCGCCACCACGCCGTTCGCCGGTCCACTCATTGCCGCTGAGCTGATGCGCCTGGCGGGCATCGCGGCCCCGGATGATGTAGCGCCCGTCATCGCTTTGTCATCCACCTTGCGCGGGATCGCGAGCGAGCAACTTGATGCCGTCGCCTTCGACAGCGCCGGAGCAAGAACTGCGGTCTTCATCGAGCCGGACGGAGCTGTTCATTACGCCGAGGTGGGTGAGGGTCGACGTCATACGGTCGACATCACCCGGCGGTGCGCCTCGCTACGACCGGGCTCCGGGCGGGCCACACCTGGGGTCCTGACCGCCGATGCCATTGAACAGCTGCTCGCCTTCGGCCTTGTCCTGGTCAGTGCGGACGCGCTGGGAGTGGCCGAGGCAGCACTGTATGCCGCAGTGGAGCACGCGAAAACGCGCGAGCAGTTCGGTCGTCCTATCGGTTCGTTCCAGGCGATCGCGCACCTTCTTGCCGACGCCTATGTCTCCGTCGAAGCGGTGCGCAGTGTGGTGTGGCATGGGGCCTGGGCGGTCGATGCCCTTTCGCCGTCCGAGGCGCTCGCCAGCGCCCGGCTGGCGAAGGCTTACAGTGCGACGGCGACGCTTCAGGTCGCAGAGGCCGCGGTGCAGGTGTTCGGCGGCACGGGCATGACCTGGGAGGCGCCTGTGTCGGCCCGGCTGCGGCGGATACTCCTTGATCGCGCAGTCCTGGGCGACGAACAGACGCAGTTGCTCATGACGTCGGCTCGATGCTGATCATGGACTATCGGGATTCGGCGGAAGAGCGCGAGTTTCGCGCGGAGCTGCGTCGGTGGCTCGCGCAACACACACCCGGAGACCGACCACCCGACGGTCCCGACGACGCAATCGTCTTTCTTGATGAGTGGTGGCGGTCGCTTGCCAAGGCGGGATACGTCGGCCTGTCGTTCCCCACTGTTTATGGCGGCGGCGGACGTCCTGACTCGTTCGAGGCGATCCTGAACGAGGAAGCCGGAGCGGCGGGTGCGCCACCGCTGCCACCGATCGCCCACATCGCCCAGGCGATCCTGCGGGCAGGGACCGAGGAGCAACGTCGCGCGCACCTGCCGGGCTTGTTGTCCTGTGAGGTTCGCTGGTGCCAGGGATTCAGCGAGCCGGGGGCGGGGTCCGACCTCGCCGGTCTGGCGACGGTCGCCCAGCCGTCTCCCGACGGCTACCGCATCAACGGGCGCAAGATCTGGACCAGCGGAGCAGTGTGGGCGCAGTGGTGCTTGTTGTTGGCACGCACCGACCCGTCGGTCGAGAAGCATCGCGGTCTGTCCATGTTCTTGTTGCCGATGGACCGGGTGGGCATCGAGTGTCGGCCGATCGTCATGGCCACCGGCAGTCGTGAGTTCGCCGAGCTCTACCTCGATGACGTCCCCGCATCCGATGCTGACTTGTTAGGGGCAGCCGGGCAAGGTTGGGAGATCGCGCTCGACCTGCTCGCGTATGAACGTGGCCCCGCCGACATGGGCTGGGTCGGCCGATTCGCCCGGGCGATTACTGAGTTGGACGAGGCCGTGCGAGACGGCCGACTGCTGCTGAATGACGCTGACGAACTGCGGGTCGCAGAAGCTCGAATGCTCTTGCACATGCTGCAAGTACATGTCCAGCGCTCCTTCGGTGGCCGCAGCAGAGGCACCGGACCGGGACCAGAGGGCTCGGTGGACAAGCTCTTGATGACCCGCGTTGACCAGTTCCTGCATCGCTTGACGCTGGATCTGCGTGGCGCAGCCGCGCTCTTAGACGAAACCTTCGATGTGAACACCTACTTGTGGTCACGCGCACAGTCGATCTTCGGCGGGACGGAGCAGGTGCAACGCACCATCGTTGCCGAGCGGCTCTTGCGATTGCCGAGATCGCGATGAGGGGCGAGGAGGCTTCTGCACCATGACCGATGCCGAGTTGCTCCGTCGCGTCGAGCGGCTTGAAGCCGTGGAGGCCATTCGCCAGCTCGCGTCGCGGTATGCAGCCGCGCTCGACCGGCGGGATCCCGCTGCTATGGCGGCACTGTTCCTTCCGGACATCGAGCTGGGCACCGGCGGTCGTGGTACGGCTGCGCTGACAGCGTTCTTCGAAGCCGTCCTGCAGCCCTATACCGTGACGTTCCACCTCATCGGCAACCACGTCATCGACTTCGAGTCCGAGGACCAAGCGAACGGCATCGTCTACTGCCGGCCGGAGCATCAGGTCGATGGTCTCTGGATCGTGATGCCGATGCAGTACTGGGACAGATATGAGAAGCGCGACGGGCGATGGTTCTTTCGCAGTCGGAGCCCGCACGTGTTCTACGCCGCGGATGTGCTCGAACGCCCGCAGGACGCGCCGGAGAGGTTCCGATTCCCGGACAATCCCATGCTGACGCGCGCCGATTTGCCCGAGCGCTGGTCGAGCTGGACCGACTACTGGGAGCGGCAACGCGCTCGGACCCGGTGATCGGCGGTATCGCCCAGGCCGATCAATCGCGGCAAGGTGTGGCTTGGCGCACGTGCGCGCCTGCCGTTGGATGGAGTCGTGGTCGCCCTCGTCACTGGCGCGGCACGTTCCTACGGTCGCGCGATAGCACTTACCTTGGCCCGGCAGCGCCCGGTCGTCCTGCTGGATGCGCCGGCGCCGTACACGTCGCTTGCGTACCCGTTGTCGACCGACGATGACTTGCGCAGCGTCGCGGACGAGATCGTCGCCAACGGAGGCGATGCGTTGGCGCTGCCCACCGATGTCCGCGACTTGCGGGCGGTCCAGGCCGCGGTCGATCGAGCCCATGCTGCCTTCGGGGCGATCACGACACTCGTCGTTTGCGCCGGAGTGGTGTCCGCCGCACAGGTTGCGCGGATGACGCGCGCCGAGTGGGACGAGGTGCTCGACACGAATCTCACCGGCGCGTTCCACGTGACCCGAGCCGTCGTGCCGGAAATGGTCGCGGCGGGTAGCGGCCGGGTTGTCTTCGTCACCGGTCCCGAGGCGCGCCGCGGGTTCGCGTCGCTGTCGCACGTAGCCGCAGCGTCCTGGGCGCTTATCGGGATGGCAAAGACGGTTGCTTTGGAAGTGGCGCCGTCAGGCGTGAGCGTGAACATGGTCTGCGCGAGCCCGCCGGACTCGCTGCCCCTGACATCGCTGCCGGAGCTCCAGACCGCCGTCGGCGCTACGGGCCCACAGGTGGGCGCTCCTCCGTGGGAGCAGATCGCCGCGGTCTACCCACAAGGACGTCCATTCGTCGAACCACAGGAGGTGGCAGCGGCGGTGGAGTTTCTGTTGACCGACAGCGCCGCATCCTGGACCGGAGGCGTCATCGACATCTCCATGGGTACGGCGGCGAGGAACTCGGCATGAGCGATCCGACGCACCCGCCGCGACGCTTTGACGGCGCCGTCGTACTCGTCACCGGCGCGGCCAAAGGACAAGGTCGTTCGCACGCGCTGGGGTTCGCCCGTGAAGGGGCGGCAGCCGTGGTGATCTGCGACCTCGCCGAGCAACTCGACACGGCCGGCCGCATGGGCACGCGCGAGGAGCTCGAGGAGACGGCCGCTCTGGTGCGCGAACAAGGCGCAGTGTGCGACGCCACTGTTGTCGACGTCCGTGATGACGCTCAGGTCAAGTCATGGGCAGACAGCGCCGTGCATCGGCATGGCCACATCGACGTTCTCGTGTGCAATGCCGGCATCGCCTCCTACGCGCCCTACGACGAGCTCCCGCTGTCGTGGTGGCACGAGATGATCGACATCAACTTGGGCGGCGTGGCTCATGCGATGCGGGCGGTGGTTCCGCATCTGGTCCGTGCCGGCCGTGGCCGCGTGGTCGCTACGTCGTCGGCGGCAGGCCGTGAGGGAGTGCCCAACTGCGTGCACTACGCCGCGGCGAAGTGGGGCGTCATCGGCCTGGTCAAGTCAGCCGCGCTCGAACTCGGTCCGATCGGCATCACCGTGAATGCCGTCTGCCCGATGTCCGTGGACACGGACATGTGCCACAACGACGCGACGTACAAACTGTTCATGCCGGACATCGCCGAACCGACACGCGAGGACGCCGCCAAGGCGTTCACCGTGCTGAACGCGATGGACGTGCCGTGGATCGATCCTGCGGATGTCACCGAGGCGGTGCTCTTCCTTGCCTCGCCGGCGGCTCGTTACATCACCGGGGTCGCTCTCGACGTCGCGGCGGGATGGAACGCGCTGCACTCCGCCTGACATCAGACCGAGTAGCCGCCGTCGACGTTGAGCTTCTGTCCGGTGATGAACGCTGCGCGGTCACTGGCGAGAAAGCAGACCGCCTCCGCGATGTCTGTCGCCGAGCCGAAGGTCCGCAACGGGATGTTCATCGTCGCGGCTGCGAGGGCTCGCTCGTCGAGGTCGCCGGACTCCATGAGCCTGGCCGCCATCCCGTCGGTCAACATGCCAGGCCCCACGGAATTTGCGCGAACGCCGTAACGGCCCTCTTCGACGGCGATCGCGCGCACCAGAGCCTCGACTGCCGCCTTCGGCACGGACGAAAGCACGTCGCGAACCGGAAACCGATCGGTTGCCGCGGTCGTCACTGCGACGAGCGATCCGCGCGTGCTCCGCAGATGCGGCAGCGTTGCATGGACAAGATGGTGGAACGCCACGGCGTCCTGGCTGATCTGGTCGGTCATCTGTTGCGGCTCGACGCGCGATGCGTGTGTCATCGGGACGTGGGGCCCCGAGGCGTAGACGACAGTGTGGATGGTGCCGAACGCCTCGACGACCTCGTCGACGAATGTCGCCGTAGCAGCAGCGTCAGCGAGATCTACTCGCCAGCCACGAGCCGTCGGCGACGCGACGGAGACTTCGGCCAGCACCGCGTCGGCGGCTACCTTGTTGGTCCGGTAAGTCAAAGCCACGCAGCTGCCTCGGCGCGAAAGCATCAGGGCGATCGCGCGGCCGAGACCACCGGACGCACCAGTCACGATGGCGACGCCGGCGCGGTCGCTGAAGCCGTCGCTCATATGAGCGGCGCCATGCTCGCCGCGAGCTCGGTCGGCGTCCAGCGACCGTCCTTGCTGATCTGTTCGCCGAACTGCCAGCCGAGGAACTGGCGGATCTCCCCGCCCTTGCTGTAGAAGACCTTCCCCGTCACCGGGCAGTCCGGAGCCAACAGCCAACAGACGAGCGGTGCGACGTTTCCCGGGTGGTAGACGTCGAACTCGCTCTCGTCGTTCGGCGCTGCCACTATTTGCGCCAACGCAGGCACACCTTCAGTCATGCGAGTCCGCGCGACCGGCGTCAAGGCGTTGACTCGTACCTGGTACCGGGACAGCTCCTCGGCGATGATGACGGTGAGCGCGGCGATCGCAGCCTTCGCGGCACCGTAGTTGCTCTGTCCTACCTGCCCGAGCAAGCCTGACGTCGACGAGACATTGACGATGGACCGGTCGGCGGATGCGCCGCCCTTGCTTCGTTCACGCCAGAAGCCGGCGAGTGCATGTGTTGGCGCGAAGGTGGCTCGTAACTGGCCACGGATGACCTCGTCCCAGTCGTCCGCAGTCATTGAGACGAACATGCGGTCGCGGAGCACGCCGGCGTTGTTGACGAGACCGTGGACATCGCCGTAGGTGTCCAGTGCCGTCGCTAGCAATTGCTCAGCGCCCTCTGTTGTGCGGACGTCATGGTCGCTAGCAACCGCGGCCCCGCCTGCAGCAGCGATCTCCCTGACGACCTCTTCTGCGTATGTCCCATCCGTCCCGGTTCCGTCCGCGTTGCACCCGACGTCGTTGACGACGACGGCGGCACCCTCGGCGGCAGCGAGAAGCGCGTACTCGCGTCCAAGCCCTCGTCCCGCACCGGTCACGATCACGACCCGATCCTGTAGCAACATGTCGCACCCCTCAGCGCTCGTGTCGACTGCGAGATTCGCCGCGAGCGCAACATACCAAGCGCTTGCTCGACTATCTTGCGTTCATGACGGAGACGATCAGCCACACAGATATGCCGATACCGCATCCGGCGCTGCAGACGCGTATGTGCCAGCTGTTCGGTGTCCGTTATCCGATCGTTCAGACCGGCATGGGGTGGGTTGCTGGTCCCAGACTCACCGCCGCGACCGCCAACGCCGGCGGGCTCGGCCTGCTCGGTAGCAGCACGATGACGTACGAACAGCTAGAGGCTGCGCTGGACGAGGTGCAGGCCCGGACGGCCAACCCGTTCGGGGTCAACCTGCGGGCGGATGCCGTCGATGCAGAGCGTCGTGTGCGCTTGCTTATCGAGCGCGGTGTCAAGGTTGCGTCCTTCGCGCTGGCCCCGAAGCAAGCGCTCATCGCGATGCTGAAGGAGGCCGGGGTCGCCGTCGTACCGTCGATCGGGGCGCGTCGCCACGCCGAGAAGGTGGCAGCGTGGGGCGCAGATGCGGTCGTCGTCCAGGGCGCGGAGGGCGGGGGGCACACAGGCCGGGTGCCGACGAGTCTCTTGGTGCCACAGGTCGTGGACGCGGTCGATATCCCTGTGATTGCGGCCGGCGGCTACTTCGACGGCCGCGGACTTGTCGCTGCACGTGCCTATGGCGCCGCCGGCATCGCCATGGGCACGCGTTTCTTGCTGACCCGAGACAACGCCGTGCCGGAGTCGATCAAGAGCCATTATCTGCAGGCAACGGTCGACGACACGGTGGTCACGGCGCAGGTGGACGGAGTGCCCCAGCGCTTGCTGCGCACACCCCTGGTGGACGACATCATGTCTGGCAAGGCCCGAACCCGATTCGTCCGAGCAGTGCGCAGCGCAGCGACGTTCCGGCGCCTGTCCGGTGCTTCGTGGTCCGACTTCGTCCGCGAAGGCGTCTCGATGCGACGTTCCCACGAGCTCGCCTGGAGCCAGGTGGTCCTGGCCGCGAACACGCCGATGCTGCTGCGATCCGCCATGGTCGAGGGTCGCACCGATCTCGGCTTGCTGGCCACCGGACAAGTCGTCGGGCTGATCGAGGACCTGCCGAGCTGTGCCGAGCTGATTGCCCGGATCATCGGGCAGGCCAATGACGTGCTGGCTGGGCTTACGGCGCAGACGTAGCCGACGCGAACTTGTCGACGAGCGCGGGCAGGTTGTCCACGATCTCGGAAGCGGAGCGTCCCAGCATCTCGGCCATCACTTGGACGTCGGTCACACCGATGTCGACGAGTCGCGGAATGCGCTTCAGTGTGGCCGGCCAGTCGACCGCGCCGGTGTCGTCCCGACGGACACCGATCAGTCCGCGAACCTGAACTCCGGCCGGATCACGGCCGGCTTCTGCATAGGCCGCGCGCAGTAGGTCGACGCCCGCAGCCACGTCTTCGCCGCGTGAGCCCATGATGGGAATCCACCCGTCGCCCCAACGGGCGATGCGCTCGACGACGGGCCGGGTCAGCGAGCCGGAAACCCACAGAGGGACGCCGCCTTTTTGCACTGGTCTCGGCAGGCAGAAGATGTCGTCGAAGGCAACGGTCTCCGTTGTGACCCTGGCCGGCGCGTCGACCCACAGGCAGCGCATGGTTGCCATCAGATCCGACAGCAGTCGTCCACGTGCGGCGAAGTCGAGGCCGGCGGCGTCGTACTCCTCCCGCTGCCAGCCGGTGCCGACCCCCAGCTCCAACCGCCCGTGCGAGAGCACGTCGAGGGTGGCTGCGGTCTTGGCCAAAACGGCCGCGCCGCGCAGCGGCGCGATCAGGATCCCGGTGGCCAGTCGAAGACGCGAGGTCTGACCCGCGATGACCGCCAACGCGGTCAGCGGCTCCAGCCACGGCGTGTCGGACGTTCCGCCGAACTCACCCCATGAGTACGCGTCCAGATTGCGCCCCATGACAACGTGGTCCGTGACGATCACGCGCGCGATGCCCAGCTCGTCAGCGGCCCGAGCCACCGAGAGCATGTCGTCATAGTCGTTGCCGCTGAGCAGCGTGCCGAAGTTAGGAAGGCCGAGCGAGAGAGTCGGTGCGATCGAGCCGGTCATGTCAGGCGCTCGATGATCGTCACGTTGGCCTGTCCGCCGCCTTCACACATGGTCTGCAGTGCGTAGCGTCCATTGCGACGCTCGAGTTCGGCGAGCAGGCTCGTCATCAGACGAGCACCAGTGGCCCCTAGTGGGTGGCCCAGCGCAATACCGCCGCCATTGACGTTGAGCTTGTCGGGATCGGCGCCTGTCTCTGCCTGCCAAGCCATCGGAACCGAGGCGAAGGCCTCGTTGACCTCGAACAGGTCGATGTCGTCAGCAGACAATCCTGTACGGCGCAGGGCGTGAGCGGTGGCGGGAATCGGCGCGGTGAGCATCCAGACCGGATCGGCGCCCCGAACGGACAAATGATGGATGCGCGCACGCGGACGCAGGTTGTGCTGCGCCAGGCCGCGCTCGTTCACGATGAGCATCGTGGCGGCGCCGTCCGATATCTGACTCGCAACTGCAGCAGTGACCCGGCCGCCCGGTAGCAGTGGTGGCAGCGACCGGATCTTTTCCAGGTCCGGCCGGCGCGGACCTTCGTCCGCAGCGCATCCCCGGATCGGCGAAATCTCCGCCTCGAAATAGCCTTCCGCCTGCGCATGCAGGGCCCGCTGGTGCGAACGGACCGCAAAGGCCTCCATGTCCTCGCGTGAGAACCCCCACTTCTCGGCGATCATCTCCGCCGAGCGAAACTGTGAGACCTCGACGGTGCCGTAGCGCTGTCGCCAGCCCTCGGATCCGGAGAACGGGTCGGGGAAGCCCAGATCCTTGCCCACAGCCATGGCGTGCGCGATCGGGACTGCGCTCATGTTCTGGACGCCGCCCGCGACGACGACGTCAGACGTCCCGCTCAGCACTGCTTGTGCCGCGAAGTGAATGGCCTGTTGCGATGATCCACATTGACGGTCCACTGTCACGCCCGGAACCTCGTCCGGCAGTCCAGCGGCGAGCCAGCAAGTTCGAGCGATGTCGCCCGCCTGCGGACCGAGCATGTCGACGCAGCCGAACACCACATCCTCGACCGCCGCGGGGTCGATGCCGGTGCGGACCATCAGCTCCGCGAGAACGTGCGCGCCGAGGTCTGCCGAGTGAATGCCGGCGAGGCCCCCGCCTCGCTTTCCGATGGGCGTCCGGACAGCATCGACGATGAAGGCCTCTTCCATCGTTACAGTGTAATGATATTAATATCAATGTGATTCATGGCGACGTGATTCGCGACGACGGTCTGACTCAGCTCCAGCGGGCCGACAGTGCAGCCGTCATCACCTTGATCGACGTCGCGCGGCGCAACGCGTTCTCCCTTGAAATGAGCCGCTCGCTTGCTGCCGGAGTCCGCGAGGCAACAGCCGATGACGCCATCCGTGCTGTTGTGGTGACAGCCAGGCCGCCCGTCTTTTGCGCGGGGGGCTCCCTGGACGACCTGCTGTCACCCCGGGCGGCACTGACCGAGGTCTACGAGGGTTTCGACGCGCTGCGGAACGCAGCTGTGCCGACGATCGCCGCAGTGGCCGGCCCGGTGATTGGTGCGGGCGTTAACATCCCGCTCGCGTGCGACCTGGTGATTGTCGGCGAGTCGGCGCGTTTCGACCCACGGTTTCTCGATCTCGGCATCCACCCGGGTGGCGGACATCTCTGGCAGCTGGACCGAACGGTCGGCAGGCAGGCCGCGGCTGCGCTGGTCATCTTCGGCGAGGTGTGGTCCGGCGCCGAAGCTGCCGCGCGCGGGCTCGCCTATCGGTGCGTGCCGGACGACGAGCTGCTGCCGACCGCGTTACGGTTGGCGGCGCGGGTCGCCGACCGACCACGCGAACTGACCGAGCGGACGAAGCGTACGCTCGCGCTCTCGGCGCAATTGCCGACTGTCGAGGACGCGATCCAGGTCGAGCTGAGCGCGCAGGAGTGGTCGATGCAGACGCCGGAGTTCGCCGCTCGTGTGGCCGCGGCCAGAGAACGGATCGCGGTCGGGCGGCAGGCACGAGCGACTCGGCCATCGTGACCTCGGACAGCGCGGGTGTTGCGCAGCGGACCAGCGCGGGCGTGCTGCACCTGACCCTGAATCGGCCCGAGAAGAAGAACGCGCTTGACGATGCGATGGTGCGACGACTGATCGACGCGCTCGAAACCGCGAACAACGACCCTGACGTTCGAGCCATCCTGCTGGACAGTTCCGGCGACGACTTCTGTGTCGGCGCCGACATCATCGATCGCAACCGTGATTCGGGCTCAAGCGAGCGTCCACGGGTTGGCAGCATTCAGCGCCGGGTGACCGCGTTGGCACATCGGCTGCTGCCGATGGTCCTCGATGTTCAGGTGCCCATCGTGTGCGCCGTCCGCGGCTGGGCCGTCGGGATCGGCTTGCACCTCGCGGTCGCCGCGGACTTCACCATCGTCGCTGAGGACGCGACCCTGTGGGAGCCGTTCCTGACGCGCGGGTTCACACCGGACAGCGGTGGAACTTGGCTGCTGCCGCGCGCGGTCGGGCCGGTCCGTGCGCGCGAGCTGATCATGCTCGGACGCAAGCTGGATGGCAGAACGGCAGCGGAGTGGGGGCTCGTCCACGAAGCAGTGCCGGCTGCAGACGTGGACACTCGCGCAGGTGAGCTCGTCTCCGAGTTGGCCGCCGGCCCAACCGTGGCATTGGGTCTCGCGAAGATGCTGCTGGCGGGGTCGTCGGTGACGCCGCTGCGGGACCAGCTGGCAAACGAGGCGTTCGCGCTCGAGCTGTCGTCGCGCACGAGTGACTTCCGTGAAGGGCTCCAAGCGTTCGCGGAGCGGCGGCGGCCCGACTACCAAGGCCGATAAGCCGGCGCGGGCTACGAGTTCGCAGTCTCTTCGATCGGCACGTATTGCTGTACGAGCTCGCGTCGCAGTACTTTGCCGATCTCGGAACGCGGGAAGTCTCCGTCGACGATGCGGAAGTCGATCGGAATCTTGTAGCCCGCGAGTGTCTGTCGCAGCTGTTCGGCGACCGTGAGCGGTTCGACGGCGCGTCCCTGCGCCGCGATCACCCACGCCACCGGTACCTCGCCCAGCCGCGGGTCCGGGATACCGGCGACGCACGCGTCCTGGATGTCCGGTAGCTCCCGGAGCGCCTCCTCGACCTCTCCGGGCACGACCTTCAGGCCACCACGGTTGATCATGTCCGAGACGCGACCCTCGACCCAGATGAAGCCGTCCTCATCGAGGTAGCCGATGTCACCGGTGCGCAGGAAGCCGTCGGCAATTCGGTCCTGGTCAAATCCGGTGCTCTGCTCGGTCAGGACGGAGAAGGGCGAGCTCACGAAGATCTCGCCGGACTCGCCGACACCGAGGGCTCGACCCTCTTCGTCAAGCACCTTGATGCCGATGCCCGGGTGCACGCGGCCCACTGCCCCGAGCTTGCGATCGCCGTACTCGCGAATGTCCCGCGTGGTCCAACCGGCAATCTCACTGCCGAGCTCGGTCTGACCGTAGGAGTTGAGCACCATCACGCCGAAGCGCTCATGAAATCTGCGCGCTTGGACAGGCGAGAGAGGCGCGGAGATCGAGCGCACGATGCGGAGGGGGGACAGATCAGTGATGCGTTCGTCCTCGACGAGCATTGACATCATGGCCGGGGCCAGGATGCTCGACGTGATGCCGTAGGTCCGAACGATCTCGGCGAACTGAAGCGTCTCGAAGCGGTCCATCACGACGACCGGTGCGCTGATGCGCATCGCGAAAATTGTGTTCCAGACGCCGGCCCAGAGGGCTAGCGAGGTCGGGATGAGGTTTGGCTGCGGTGGCCGGTCATCGCTTCGCCGCCGAGTTGAACTTCCCCGTATCCGATCGACAACTGTGTCGATCCCGGCGAGAACGCCCTCATGGCGCAGCACAACCGCCTTGGGCTTTGACACCGTGCCTGACGTTCGCATCAGCAGCGCGGCATCAGCCGGCAGCGCGGTGCGAGCGAGCGGAAGACCGGTACGGATAACCCGCCACTGGCCAACAGCATCGGCAAGCACACAGGTGTAACCCGCCGGCACGAGATCGCATGTTGCCGCATCCGCGATGACAATCGCGGGCGCCGACTCCTGTAGCTGCCGGATGAGTTCGTGCTCGGTATGACGGCCGTTGAGCGGTACGTACACTGCGCCGGCAAGCCACACCCCGAACATGGCAGCAACAGCGGTGGCCCCGCGCCCCACGATGTAGACGACAGGCTCGCCAGTGCCGACCCCGCATTCGGTCAGAACACGGGCAAGCGCGAAGGCGGATTCTGTCAGCTCGGCACGTGAGACGTTCTCGTCGCCGCATCGGATGAGCGGCGCGTCCGGCGGCATTGTGTGATCGAGCAGCAGCCGCTCGAGACGTCGCGGCGTCTCCTGCCCGCTCGACACATGCTCAGACACGTGTTGGAAAACCCCTCGTCGACGTCCTCGGCCCGACCCCGCGTCCGTTCTTTGAATATAATGATAGCATCGAAAGAAGAGCGAGTAAGGGGATTGGCCTCACAGAGTTGGGTCCGACTCGATCATGTGAGCGATCGCCGCGACGTGGATGTCACTGCTGCCGAAAAGCTCCTGGTTGCTTCTCGCCCGTTTGAAATACAGATGTGCATCGTGTTCCCAGGTGAACCCGATGCCTCCGTGTAGCTGGATGTTGTCGGCAGCCACCGCCATGAATGCGTCGCCGCAATAGCTCTTGGCGACTGCCGCCGTCAGGGCGAGGGAGTAGGACCCTTCGCTCGGCTGGTCGCCTGATGCTGTGCGTGCGGCGGTGGCCGCGGCCATTGCGGCCGAGCGTGCCGACTCGACGCTCATGAGCATGTCTGCCGCTTTCTGCTTCACGGCTTGAAAGCTGCCGACCGCGCGTCCGAACTGGATGCGTGAACGCACGTGCTCCACGGCCATGTCCAAGCAGCGCTGAGCGCCGCCGACGCACTCTGCGGCAAGCAGAACGGAGCCGAGTTTTGTCGCTCGGGCGAGTGCTGCGCCGGCGTCGTCACAGTCGAGTCGCCGTGCGGGGGTTGCGTCAAACTCAAGATGGGCCATCTTGCGTGTTTGGTCGAGCGTCATGAGCGGCGTCACCGACCAGTTGGACGCTGTCCTGTCGACAACGAAGAGTTGCATTCCGTCAGGCGCCAACGCGGGAACGAAGACGAGGCCCGCCGACGCGCCATCGACGACATAGCCGACCTTTCCGCTGACCTGCCAGGTATCAGCCGAGCGACCGGCGGTGACCGGCGCGACGTCCGCCTGCCATTGACCCAGCATGTTGGTGGCGGCGACCGTCGCCGTTGTCGTGCCGGCGCATATCCGCGGCAAGTAGTCAGCGCATGAGCGCGGATCGCCCGCGCTGAGTAGCAACGGCACCGCCTGCCCGACCGTGGCGAGCATGGGTGCGCACAGCAGCACTTGGCCGGCCTCCTCGAAGGCGACGGCAACCTCCGCCCAGCCGAATCCGGCACCGCCGTACTCCTCGGGAACGCCGAGCCCAGCCAGGCCGAGCTCACCGCACAACCGTTGCCAAACGACCGGATCCCATCCGAGGTCGGTGTCCATCAGTCGGCGAACTTCCGATGGAGGCGACGCGTCAGCGAGAGCGTTGCGAATGCTCTTGCGAATCAGTGGGTCAGGAATGTACATGCGTTACGACCGTGCGAAGCGCTTCGAGTTCGCCTCGAGGGCGTCGGGCAGAGTCGAGGCGCCGTCAGGCGGCTGCGGCAGTCGGACCGGGCCGTGCTTCCGGCTGGGCAACAGGATCGTTGCCGTGGCGGGGGCGGACACGGCGCCGCGCTGATTTCTACAGGTGAGCTCCAGGTCCACCGCGGGTCGGTCGCCGTCGGCAAGATAGTGGCGGGTGACGGTGCCCCCCACCCATTGCACGTCGCCGACGTAGTTGAACTGGCGGAACTCCACACGCAGACGCCAGAGCCATGCGTCATCACCCATCCAGTCCGTGCAGGCATGGATGAGCCAGGTCTCGCGCATGCGGCCATAGTCGAAGGTCGTGGGATTGCCCGACTTGCGTGCAAACGAAGGGTCCCAATGCACGCGCTGCATGGCATCCGGCACACCGAGCTCATCCCGGTGATAAAAGCGGGGAACCCGCATGCGGTTCTTGTAGGCGAGCCGAAGCGGCGCGACCGAGTAGAGCCCCATGCCCATGCCAACATGCCAACAGACCATGTCGGTAACGGTGAGCGGTCCTTTGACCAGCTCCGGCACGGAGTCGCCGACCGCGACGTCCTCCCACCACCGCACTTCAGCACCGCGCGGGCCTTCGCGCCGATACTGCTCATCGAGGTCGGCGATCTGCTCCTCGGTCCAGGTTTGGGGTTCGACAGCGGCGTACTTCTTGCGTTCCGTCGCCTGCTGGCGCTCCGTTCTGAACATCATCCGGTACTGGCCACCGAGCAGCACGCCTGCACGGGTACGGAAGACCTGAGCCGTCCATTCCTGGATACCCCGGCCGCCGAACTCGCTCGGTTTGTCCAGCACGCCGACGAGAGCAGTACGGCGTTCGATCTCCGCGTTCGGGCGTAGCGGAGCCCACCATTCGCGCTCGCTCGCGGCATAGAACGCGTGAACGCCGCGCAGCGGATCGCCGCGCAGCTCCTCTTGCCGAGCCAGCTCGGCGTCGGTCAGTGCGTCTTCGCCGATCAAGCTGTCCCCACCGACCAACGGGGGCGGGGCGAGAGATCCCTGCCAGACCGACTTCGCGGCGTAGTCGGGATCGGCCCAAAGGGGGTTGTCGTCGCCGTAAGCGAAGGCGACGTGACGAAATGCGTCTTCGTTCGGACGGCGGTAGTGCGCTGCCGCTGGATGTATCTGCGGCACACCGATGCGCGCTCGCAGCGCGGCCACGCCGTCGTCGGTGATCCGCCCATGCCGGTCGTCTGTGCGCACACCCCCGGGCATGGCCCTACGTTACTATCATTACGTTGATAGGCCAACCCGACGGCACCGGGAGGACGGGTGGAGGCGGGCTCGGCGACCGGCCTTCTGGTCCACCGCGTTCGCTCGGTCGGCTGGATCGTCTTCGATCGTCCTGCTGCACTCAACGCCATGGATGCGGCCATGATGATGGCGTTGCCGCAGGCCTGGCGGCAGCACGACGCCGACGCGCAAGTGGGCGCCATCGTTGTCACGGGGACGGGCGAGGCGTTTCAGTCCGGACTCGACATGGCCCAGCTGAGCAGAGACAGGGTCGCGTTGCGTGAGATGTCCCGCCGCACACGCGAGTTCGACCTGCAGCTGACCGGATGGCAGGTCGGTGTTCGCAAACCGGTCATTGTTGCGGTCAATGGGGTGTGCGCAGGAGCCGGACTGCACTTCGTCGCGGATGCCGACGTCGTGATCGCGTCGACGACGGCGACGTTCGTGGACCCTCATGTGAGTGTCGGGCTTGTCAGCGCGCTCGAGCCAATCGGCCTCATGAAGAAGGGCGTATCCGTCGCGGACGTCATGCGGATGGCGCTTGTCGGTGAACACGAGCGCATGTCCGCGACCCGCGCCCGTCAGCTCGGCATGGTGAGCGAGCTGGTCGAGCCCGCCCAGCTACGCGCGGCGGCGCAATCTTTGGGTGAGCAGATCGCCATGCACGACAAGTCAGCCCTCGACCAGCTGAAAACCGGGATGTGGCAGGTTGTTGAAGGAGGCGAGCCGGCCAATGGCTGACCCTCAGCTGGAGTCGTGTCGCACGGTCGAAGAGGCCGAGCAAGCTGTCCGGATGTGGGTCGCTGACAACGTCCCCGCGCCGTGGCGGGTTGCCGGCGAACGCGGCGGGCCGGCCGCCGTTCGTGCGGCGCGCACTGCGGATGAGTACCGGGACTGGTATCCCGTGTTCGGAGCATCCGGCCTCGTCGCGTCGGCGTGGGCGAAGCGTTACGGTGGCCTCGACTGGGATGCGGAGCTGGGTCGCGCGGCCGAGCGCATCCTTGCGCCATACCACTTGCCGCGACTGAACCCGCTAGGGCTTTATCAAGCGGCGTCTGCGCTCTTCAGCTTCGGGACCGAGGAGCAACGCCTGCGCTTCCTACCACCGATCGTGACCGCCGAGCAGATGTGGTGCCAGCTGTTCAGTGAGCCGGGTGCGGGCAGCGACCTTGCCTCGCTGGCCACACGCGCTGAGCTGGACGGTGATCGATGGGTGTTCACCGGTCAGAAGGTCTGGACCACATGGGCACATCTCGCGGACTACGCGGTTCTGCTGGCCCGCACAGATCCCGACCGGCCGAAACGAGCCGGTCTGACCTTCTTTCTCATCGACATGCACCAGCCGGGCGTGGACGTACGACCGCTCCGGCACATGGGCGGAGAGATCGAGTTCAACGAGGTCTTTCTCGATGGTGCGACCGCTCCTGACGAGCAGCGTGTGGGCGACGTCAACGATGGCTGGCGAGTCGCCCGCGCCACGCTGAGTGGTGAGCGACAGATGGTGTCCGGTGTGGGCTCGGGTGGGGTCGCCCGCATCGGTGGCATGAGCGCCCGCAGGCTCATCAGCATGGCTCGCGAACGTGCCGCCCAGGGACTTCCGGGCAGCTGGGCAGAGCCCGAGGTGCGCACGGCGCTGGTGCGAGTGTGGTGTGACGAGCTCGTCCGGCGGTGGACGAACGAACGCGTTCCGTCCGCGCTGCAGGCGGGTGTGCAACCCGGTCCGGAGAGCTCGATCGGAAAGGTGCAGGGGTCGTTGCTGAACCAGAAAGTGCAGATGCTTGCCGCGCAGATGCTGGGTGCCGGCGGCATCGCGTGGCCGAGCGCGGCAGACGCCGACTATGCAGAGTCGATGCCGGCCGAGGTCCGCGGCATGTTGCGTAGCCGCGCGAACACCATCGAGGGCGGCACGACAGAGGTGAACAAGAACATCATCGCGGAGCGGGTGTTGGGTCTGCCGAAAGAGCCGGACCCATGGGACGGCAAGCCGTGGCGAGAGGTGCCCCGAAGCTGACCTAGGCGTTCATCCGCTGAATGTCCTGCTCGAGTGCCCGAGCGAGCTCGTCCTGATGGACCTCCACCGTCTTGCCGATGCCGGCGCGGTCATTGAAGCTTCGCAGGATGCGCTCGTCGACCGGATGGTCGCCGAGCAGGTCACCGAGTGACGGTCCGTACCGTCCTGCGAGCTGCTTCAGCCGGGACTCGTTCAGGCCATAGAAGCGGATCGCGTTTCCGCCCATGATGAGCCGGAACTCGTCCTCGGGTAGCTGCCCGAGCGCCGTCCTGATCCAGTCGTGGGTGTTCGGCCAAGTTCCCTCCCGATGCGGATAGTCGGTGCCGAACATGACTTTCGTGACTCCGACGTCGTGGCGAGCGGCGACGTCGGAATAGCGCATGAGTGAGGCGCCGACCGCGAAGTGTCGTTCCCAGTACTCGCTCGGTGTCCGGCGCATCGGCCGCTTGTCCGCTGCATACCGGGCGTCCAGATAGGCGAGCGTCTGCGGCACCCAGTCACAGTGAATCTCCATGAAGGCGATCCTGAGGTGGGGAAACTTGTCGAACACGCCACCCCACATGAGCTGCCACAGCGGTCGCCGTTCGTTGAAGGTGTCGAAAACCTCGCCCAGGGGCGCGTCGGGATTGACCTCGATCGACGCCGCATATCGCTCGTCGAACCCGCCTTGCGGCAACCCCCACCCGGCATGGATGTGCACGACAAGACCCAGGTCCTGGCACGCGGCCCAGAACGGATCCCACACGGGGTCGAACAGGGCGGGTGCGTGGTCACCCGGGATTCCGGCTTGTTGCGCAGGAAATACGGCGCGTCCGCCGGCGTTTCGTGCCACCTCGCAGTCCCGAACGGCGGCCGTCATGTCCGGCCACGGATAGGTCATGTAGACGCCGAGCAAGCGGTCAGGATCGGCCGCGCAAAACTCTTTCAGAAAGCGGTTGTGGGCGCGGGCGCCGGCGGCGCGAAGCTCTGGGCGAGCAAGTGAGCTGCCCGCGTCGTAGAACGGCACCGGACTGAGCGGGCCCAGTGGGTGGAGGATTTCTGCGACGACGCCTTCGGCCTCGGTCTCGCGCATCCTCCGTTGCGGGTCGAAGTAGCCGATCTCGCCACCGGCACTGATCGCGTGCCTGGTGTCGATGGCATCCAGTTCTTCCTGCGGGGGCGGGTAGCCGAACCGCCCAACCATCGACTGCCACAACGCCACGTCGCGGTAGTAGAGGTCCGCTGCTTCGCGATAGCCCGGATCCAGGTAGCTGACGTAGTCGTGGGCCGGCAATGTGACGTGCGAGTCCGCGGAGACGATGAGCACTGGCTCGGTGGCGAGGTCTGCGCGGGCTTGGATCGTGCGGACGTCGAACCGCGCGAAACCCGTCGTCATGTCGCTCCCTCCTCCATGGCTGCGCCGGCTTTAGGTGCGAGCACCGCGTGCCGCAGCGCTAGACGGTCGACCTTGCCGACCGCGTTGCGCGGCAGTGTGTCGACAACACGTATCTCGCGCGGGACCTTGTAGCTCGCCAACTGTGCCCGGCACTTGTCGAGCAGCTCGGTGGTGTCCGGAACGCGTCCTGCTGCCGGGACGACGAACGCAACGGGCACCTCGCCGAGGCGAGGATGCTGGGCGCCGATCACGGCGGCGGTTGCGATGTCCGGGTGGGCGACCAGCACGTCCTCCACCTCGGCGGGTGAGACGTTGAACCCGCCCACGATGACGAGGTCCTTGATCCGGCCGGTGATGTGCAGGTTGCCGTCGCCGTCCAACCACCCGACGTCACCTGTGTGCAGCCATCCGTCCTGGAGAGCAAGAGCGGTCGCGTCCGGATCGTCGAGATAGCCGGCCATCAGTCCCGCGCCGGCGACGAGAATTTCGCCGGTGGTCTCGCTCGTGGCTGATGGTGCGGCTGCGCTGTGGATGCGGACCGAGACCCCCGGCACCGGGCGGCCCGAAGTCGCGCACGTTGTTTCGAGGGAGTCGTCGCGACGTGTCATCGTGACGACGCCGGTGTTCTCGGTGAGGCCGTAGGCAGTCACGATCTCGGCGACGCCAAGCACCGTGCCGATGTCGCGAACGAGTTGTGGCCGGATCAATGCCGATCCGGTGGCGACCACGCGCAGGCTTGTCGGGCCGCGTCCGTCGCGGCGTGTGATGTCGATGAGGTCCTGAAACACCGTCGGTGGCGCCTGCATGACCGTCAACTTCTCTCGGTGGATGAGGTCGAGCACTGCTTCGGCGTCGTAAAGGCCGATCGGGTACGACGTCGCGCCAGCGACCATTGCCGCGACGAGGCCTGTCTTGAAGCCGCCGATATGAGCCAGCGGGTTGACGATCGGGTAGCGGTCATCCGGGCCCAGGCCGACCACCTCAACCCAGGATCTCGTGGTTGTGACAAGCGCTCCGTGCCTGAGCACCACGCCCTTCGGCCGGCCGGTCGACCCGGACGTGAACAGGACAAGCGCGGAGTCGTCAGGGCCGAGCCCAGCGAGGCGTTCGTCGACGCGGTCGCCGCCCGCAGCGTGGCCGACGAGCTCCTGCCACGGAATCGTGCCGTCCACTCGCTCCGGGCCCAGCGCTACCACGGGCCCGTTCAGGACGCCGACCAGATCGGCAGCGAGGCCGCGGTCGCGGAATGACGATGCCGCTCCCGCCGCGACACAGCCCGCACGCTCGACGAGCTCGCGCGCTTCGGCGATGGGACTGCGGCTGCTCAACGGAACGACGACTGCTCCCGCGGACATCGCGGCGAGAGCGAACGTGATCCACTCCGGTGAGTTCGCCGCCCACACCGCCACGCGGTCGCCCGGTTTGACACCGACATCGATCAGCGCGGCGGCGGAGCGGCGAACCTCGCTGTTGATGCGCGCTCCGTCGCGTAGTTCCCCGCCACTAGCGACGCACCAGCGCTGAGCCGACGCGGAGTGGCCGAGCAGCTCCGGCACCGTGTCGTCGGCCGGCAGCGGCATTCAGTCAGTCACCGATCTGGTCACCGAAACCGAGCCGCCGTGGAAGTACAAGCTTCGCCCGGCGTCGGCACCGACGACGAAGATCTGGAAGCACTCGGGGCTGGGGTAGAGCGAGACTTCGGTATCCGGGTTGTCGAGCAACCACTGCAGTTCGGGATGCGCGGCTCGGAACAGCGGCATCGGCTTGTTCACCATTGCCAGACGGAACGGTAGCCGGCTGCGCGCGTGCAAAGCGAGTTTGATGTCCTCGATCGTCCAACCGGCGCTCGCGAAGACCTCGGCATGCTCTGGACACATGAGGATCAGGTTGTGGTAGACGCCGTTGAACGGATAACCGGCGCTGGGGTCCGCTGGTGTCTTGATCAACCACACGCCCGGGTTGGGGGAGCCGGCGACGTTGCGGGTCACCGTCGCGTAGCTCTCGATCAGCGTCTCCGGGTCATAGCTTTCGAAGTCGAACAGCTCGCACACGCCGTAGGGAACGTTGACGGTGACTGTCGACTCCGCAGCGTCGAACCCCTGAGTGACGCGGAAAGGCGGGAACGGGTTGCGCGCTTCATTTTCTGCGACGCAGGCACTGAACTTCATGGCACTGCCGATGGTGTCCATATCGCTGACACCCGGGTAGGACAACCCGATGTTCATCATGATGAGTCGCAGCGTTCGGCCGATGGCGACGTTCACCGCGGAGATCGAGCCAGGGCCCAGGGCGCACACGCCACTGTTCATGCCGATGCGTTGCGCGATCGGTCCGCTCACCATGACCACAGGTGCCTGCGGACCCGTCGACATCGCAAAGGTGCGCAAGCCGATGCTCGAGTCCAAGACGCACTCCGTCATCGCCAGGATCACGGGCATCGTTTCCGGTTGAGCGCCGGCAAGCACCGCGTTGGCCGCAATCTTCTCGACCGTGCCGATCCCCATCCCGGGTGCAAATGTGCCGACTACATCTTCTGCCGCGCGGCCTGACGCAGCAACCATGGCCTCAACACGTTCCGGCGTCGGTGGCACCAGGGGAAGGCCGTCACTCCAACCGCTGGCGAGGAAGCGTTTCGTCATCTCCTCCCAGGCGCCGAACTGGTCAGCGCCGGAGAAGGTGAGCAGCCGCTCGGCCGGGATGTCGAGAGACGCGAACTTCGACTCGACACGCTCAACGAGACCGGTCTCGGTCAGGCCTGAGATGACCTGAGGGAGGGAGTCGTCCACCATCTGTGCGATCGAGGCGGCGTCGTGGCTGGTGAACGGGTAGGGGACTTCGGCCACCGCAAGGTCAGCACACCCGAACACCTCTGCACTCCAGTGCGCATCCTTCACGAAGCCCGAGGCGACCCACGCGATCGTTGGCAGGCCGCGCTTTTCGAACTCCGCCATGTCACGCATGAGCCAGGATGTGCAGCTGCCGCAGTCTGCGGTCGCGCCGACGATGACGTCACACTCGCGGATGATGCGCTCGCGGAGCGACTCGGACGCGAACCGGGTCAAACCGCCCTTGTCGCCGAGGAAGTCGACGAACGTGATTCCTTCGAACAGCTTCATGAGGCCTTCGCGCGTGCGCTCCAGCCCGACATCTCCGTGGTTCTTGCCGTTCCAGAACAGTCCTACACGAATGCCGTCGAGGCTTGCGGGCCGCGCGGCGAGTGGAAAGGAATCAGCGTTGGCGGTGGTGGCGGTCGGAGTGGCCACCGGGTTGACGACAGTGAGCTCGGCCACGGATTCCCCTAAGAACGGACGAGAGCGCTAGGCGCCGTTATCATATAAACGATAGTGACAGAACGAGTGGTGTTTCGCCACCTCGACGAGGAGCCGCAGCGATGACGGAAAGCGCATCCGGCGACCGGATCTCCTTCGTTCTCGACCGGTTCAACAGCATGCTCGCGGGAGACGGTGCCTTGTTGGAGCGGGGCTCACTCGACGCAGGCGTACTGCGGCTGCGTTATGCCTCGCCCGACGGCGCGGAGTGTGAGACCTGCGTGCTTACGCCCGACGATCTCGAGCAGCTGATTCAGGAGGCGCTGGCGGGATCCGACGTGAGTTCTGTGCAGATCGAGGTCGTCAACTGAAAACCCCGGCTCACGTGCCGGGCAGATCACCCGGATAGAAGACGTTGTCGCCGTAGTAGGCGCGAAAGTCGGATGCGAAACCGACGTCGAGGAGCTCCACCGTCCATCGCGCTTTCATTCCTTGCGGCTCGGCGTAGGTCCAGAATGGCGCCGCCGCCGGCGGATCGGTGACGACGGCAGTTGCCGAGACCGGTCGATGCGCGAGCCGGGGATGCAAGGACGCGGGGGAGTAGGTCACGTCGACCTCGGTGTCGAGCCGGTCCAGCGACGCGGCCAGGTCGTTGACCCAGAAGGCGAGGTGCTGGAGGCCGTCACCGTGTTCAGCGAGCCAGTCCGAGGTCGCCGATGTGCCGGCGACTGGCTGAAGGAGCTCGATGGCAGTCCCACGGAAACGGGTGCAAGCGACGCGCGTGACGACGGCGTCGGGCAGCACCTCGCCGTGGAGCTGGATCTCGCCTCCCGGCATCTCGGCATCCAGCACGCGCCATTCATCGAGCCCGAGGAGAGCGCCCCACGTCCGCTGAAATGACTCGATGCTCTTCACGATGAGTCCAACGTGGGAGAAAGCGACAACATCGAGCGCATCACGTGTCATTGCCGCCCCAAAGTGCCCGTGTGGTCCGTACGTGGACAGCCCGAACCATGCGCCGCGCTCAGAAGTGATCGACGCGGACGAGATCCGCGGTGACCTCCTGCCGGTTTTTCGCCCGGCTGAGCGTGTATGCCTGTGTCCCTGCGAGATGAGCCCGTGCAAGCGCTGTCGCCCGATCGGCTGCCCCCGCGCTTACGGCGGCGATGAGGGCGCGGTGGTCTTTCAGACCCTGGCGCACCGCCTTGAGGTCGGCGGCACGCTTCGGTGGCGCGTGGTGGTACGTCTCAACCTCGTGGGCGGACCAGATGCTCTCGAGGGAGCCGACGACGGTGAGCATCGTGTCGTTGCCGCAGTGGGCAACGAGCGTTTCGTGAAACTGCCGGGCAAGGACGTTGAAGGCAGCGATGTCGTCGATGTTCTCTTCTTGCTCGTCGGCCAACGACGTGAGCAGCGGGATGATCGTCTCTTCGCGGTCGGCGCGAAGCGCGCACATTCCCGCACAGGACGGCTCGATCTGCCGCAGTGCCTCCCCGACATCGGCGAGCGTCGTGCGCTGCGCCTGGAGGACCAGGCTGATCATGTAAGCGGTCCGCTGCGGGGTCGGCAGGTGAACGACAGCACCACCGAGGTTTCCACGCCGGACGGACACGAGTCCCTCGGTCTCGAGAATTCGCATCGCCTCGCGCACGGACGGGAGGCTGACGCCGAAATTGGCGATGAGCCCTTCCTGGCGTGGCAGGCTGTCGCCCTCTTGAAGTCGGCCGCTGAGGATCTCGTTCCGCAAGCGCGATGCGACGAGCTCGGCGAGTCGAGGCTGCCTCAGCTGCTCATTCACGGCGGTCACTCTAACGGGGCTCGTTCGGATGAACGCGCCAACGCGCTCGAAGACCGACGAACAAGAACTGCACGTCTGCGCACATGTTCACTCCGCCGTATCGCCATCAGGTCGATAACAATCTATGTTAAGAATACACTCGAAGCCACCGACCTGAGGTGAGCGAACATGGCTGAGATTGACTCGGGTACCGCGGTTGCTATCTATGAAAAGATGGCACTGATCCGTGCCGCAGATGAGCGATTTCGTAGTTCGATCATCGCCGGCACGTTCACCGGCATTCATTACTCGCCACGCGGGCAGGAAGCCATCGCGGCAGCTGTCGGCATGCACCTGCGGCCGGATGACTATCTCGTCACTACCTACCGCGGCCTGCACGATCAGCTGGCCAAGGGCATGCCGCTGCGCGAGCTGTGGGCGGAGTTCCTGGGGAAGTCAACGGGGACGTGCAAGGGCAAAGGCGGAACGATGCACATCACGCATCCGCCTTCGGGAGTCATGCTGACGACGGCCATCGTGGGCGGCGGCATTCCGGTGGCTGTGGGTCTGGCGCTGGCCGCCCAGGCCGAGGGCGGCGACAGGGTCACTGTCTGCAACTTCGGCGACGGCGCGACGAATACCGGTGCGTTCCACGAAGCCTTGAACCTGGCCTCGCTATGGAACCTGCCGGTGGTGTTCGTCTGCCAGAACAACACCTATGCCGAGAACACCCCGTTCGACAAGGGGACCAAGGCGTCGAGCGTGGCCGCACGAGCGACGTCATACGGAATGCGCGGTGAAACCGTTGACGGGAACGACCCGATCGCGACGTGGCAGTCCGCCGGTGAGGCCATTCAACGCGCCCGGCAGGGTGAGGGCCCGACTTTGCTTGAAGCAGTGACATTCCGCTTCATGGGCCATTTCTTCGGCGATCCCTTCGTGATCCCGGACCAGGTGATGAAGGAGGCGCTCGTTCGCGATCCCTATCCGCGATACCGAAAGCGGCTGGTTGACGACGGACGGGTGACCGAGTCCGAACTGGACGCGATCGACGAGCAGGCGAAGGCTGCGGTCGAGGACGCGGTGAGGTTCGCGCTGGAAAGCCCGGAGCCGGCGCTGGATGAGCTCTATCGGGGCGTCTATGCGGAGGAGGTCGCGTCATGACCACCCAAGAGGCCGTGCCGGCGACCGAGACGCTGACGTTCGTCGCCGCTGTCAACCGTGCACTGGATGAGGCGCTGGCGACCGATCCGGCCGTCGTGCTTTGGGGCGAAGACATCGCGGACGGACAAGGCGGCGGTGTCTTCAAGACCACCGCCGGCCTGTCGTCCAAGTACGGCGACGCGCGGGTCCGATCGACGCCGATCTCCGAGTCGGCGATCGTTGGCGCGGCCATCGGCGCCGCGCTCGCAGGGATGCGTCCGGTCGTCGAGATCATGATGATGAACTTCATCGCGGTCGCGATGGATCAGATCACCAACCACGCAGCGAAACAGCGATACATGTCGGGCGGGCAGCGCGGCGTACCGCTGACGATCCGGACCGTCGCCGGTGCCAATGGCGGGTTCGGTGCCCAGCACTCCGACATGCTCGAAGCGTGGTTCGCCCACACTCCGGGGCTCAAGGTGGTCGTCCCGTCGACGCCGCACGACGCCAAGGGCCTGTTGCTGTCGTGCATCTTCGACGACGACCCATGCATCTTCATGGAAAGCGCGTCGTTGCTGTATGGGGCGCCCGCAGGGCCGGTCCCGGCGGCGGGCGAGCGCATTCCGCTCGGACGGGCGAACGTCGTCCGCTCGGGCAGTGATGTGTCGGTCGTCACGTACGGGCGGCCGGTACACCGGGCGCTCGCCGTTGCCGAGCGCCTGGCCGGTGAGGGCATCGATGTCGAGGTCGTCGACCTCCGCACGATTTCCCCGCTCGACGTGACAACGATCCTCGAGTCGGTGGCCAGGACAAAACGAGCGGTGATCGTGCACGAGGCCGTCGGTCGGTTCGGAGTCGGCGCCGAGGTGGCCGCAGTGTTGGCCGAGGACCTGTACGGCGAACTTCTCGCTCCGGTGCGCAGGGTCACTGGTGGCTTCGCGCCGATTCCGTACGCCCAAAACCTCGAGTCGGCGGTCCTCCCGGGCGAGGCTGACATCGAGGACGCCGTGCGCAAAGCGGTTCACTGACGTGGCCGAGATCGTCAACATTCCACGGCTCGGTGTGTCGATGACCGAGGGCACGATCATCCGCTGGCTGGTTGCGACCGGTGACCGCGTCGAGATCGGTACGCCGCTTTACCTGCTGGAGAGCAACAAGGCGGAAGTCGAGGTCGAGAGCTCGGTAGGCGGCGTGATCGTCTCGCTGGCGCAAGAAGGCGAGACCTATCCGGTCGGCGCCCAGATCGCGGAGATCGATCCGCACGGGTAACCAGCCTGCGTCCGAGCGATCACCTGGTCAGGTATGCGTAGAACCGTCCGGGATGAGGTTGTCGCCGGCGCCAGGTGAACCGATCATCGCAGCGGCATGGCGGTCGGGTGTCTTCTGGCCGACCCAGTGTTGGGGCCAGGCACAGTGCGGAACCTGTGTGCTCCGCGTCGTTGCCGGTGGCGAAAACTTGTCGGAGATGTCCGCCGAGGAGCGCGCCACCCTCACGCGCTACGGCTGGTTGCGTCGTGACGTGAATGCCCGCCTTGCGTGTCGAGCGACGGTTGTCGGACCCGACCCGGTGACCGTGCAGAAGGGCGGCGTGCGCCCTGGTACGCCGGCGGATGAGTTGCCCGAATCGGAGTAACGCGTTCGTCTTGACGATCGGCAGCCGGGTGTTACGGTGGCTTCAAACATCTAAAAGATAGATGTCGATGACACCTCGTTGCCGGAGGCCGCCTTGGCTCAGACGGTTGACATTCCCCCGACCGCGATTCCTCCGCAGATCACTCGTCCAGCGAACGTGCCGTTCGCCATGACGAGCCCGGTCTACGTCGCGGCAGAGCGGTATTACTCGCCAGAGTTCTACGACCTCGAACGACAGCGGCTCTGGCCTCGTGTCTGGCAGTTCGCTTGCCGAGAGGACGAGATTCCGAACCCCGGTGATTTCACCGAGTACAACATCTGCGACCAATCGATCCTGCTGGTTCGACAGCGCGATCGCTCGATTCGCGGCTTGTACAACTCGTGTCGGCACCGAGCCACCGAGCTCGCGAAGGGTTGTGGCTCGCTTCCTGGCGGTCGGTTGGTGTGCCCCTTCCACGGCTGGAGCTATCACCTCGATGGGTCGATCGCCTCGGTCTACGGCGAAGACGGGTTCGACGCGGACTGCTTGCGCCCGGAAGACCTGGCGTTGCGTCGTTGCCGCGTCGAGACATGGGCCGGACTGGTCTACGTCAACATGGATCCGGACGCGGCGCCGTTGATGGAGTCCCTAGGCGCCATCGCTGAAACTTTCGCAGGTGTGCCAGTCGCTGACATGAAGGTGCGCTGGTGGAAGGCCGCGATCGTCGAGGCAAACTGGAAGATCACTCTCGAAGCGTTCATGGAAGGCTGGCACTCGGCTCAGACACACCCGCAGTTGACGCTCGGCGCTGGACTGAACTTCAACGCGAACTTCACCTACACCACGCCGTACCCGAACGGACATGCGCAGCTCAAGGTGCGCCCCGAGTCCTTCGACATGTTCGTCGACTCCACCCCGGGCTTGACATATCTGGATGCAGTGCTCGGCTGGAACGGTCTGCTATGCGAGGGCCTCGACGGCGGTCTTGTGCTCCAACGCGACATGAACGTCTTGGAACAACTGCGGCACCACGCAATTCCTGACGGCAGCAGCGTGGGTGCAGAGGCGGCAAAACTGCTGCATTCCTACGCGCAGACTGCCGGCATCGCGATGCCCGAGCCGACGCCTGAGTTTGCGGGCATGTGGGGCTCGACCAGCACGATCTTCCCGAACACCGTGCTGATCCCGCAGTTCACGAGCGCGCTCATGTACCGCTCCCGCCCGCTCGGTGCGGAGAAGTGCAAGTTCGAGATCTGGTCGCTGACCTTGCCTGCTGAGGGTGAGGTCTTTGACCGACCGCAGCTTGCCGGAGAGTTCAGCCCGCACGACGAGTCGGTGTGGCCGCTCATCTTCTGGCAGGACTACGGGAACATCGAGCGACAGCAGCGCGGCCTCCATGCCAACGGATATGCCGGCTCGCGGCTTTCGCGCGTGCACGAGGCAACGTCGATCGGGAACCTGCATATCGAGATCGACCGTTACCTCGAACGCGCGTAAGCACCCGGATCGACGGTGACCGGGCGGCCGAGCACGCAGGAGGAGTGCCTCGACTGGATGAGGCTGCTGGCGTCCCGCCGGCGATTCGGTGAGCGAGACCGCCGTGGCACGGCCCACCTCATCGACGATGACGCACGATCGCGCGCTGTCACCAGCATGCGGTCGGGCGACGCGATCAGTCTGGGCCGACCTCTTGTGCCGGTGGCCAGCATCCGTGGGGACGGGTTGCCGGGGTTCCAGATGAATCGCTATCGAGCGGCGATCGGGTTTCTCGATGTCGGCACTGACCACGTGGAGCTCGACTGTCACGGCAGCGCGAGCACCCACCTGGACGCCTTCAACCATGTCGGCCTGGACGACACGTGGTATTCCGGCTGGGGCATTGACGAGATGGATGCTTGCGGCGTGGACGAGTTCGCCATTCGTCCCGTCTTCACCCGCGGCGTCCTCGCGGATATTCCGGGCGCGCGCGGAACTGACTGGGTCGAACCTGACGAGCCCGTCGGCGGCGACGATATCGACAAGGCGCTGGCCCAAGCGGGCGTGGAGTTTCAGCCTGGTGATGCGCTATTGCTCTATATGGGTCGTGACAAGTGGGAGGCCCAATACGGCGTTTACGCGCCGTACGAGGACGACGCTCCTGCCACGACGCCTGGCGTCGGTCACGCCGGCACCGAGTGGATCGTCCAGCACGATGCCTCGGTGCTCTGCTGGGATTTCCAGGACGCCCACCATCCGAGCGAGCCGCAGATCTCGGCGCACGTGCTCATCTGGTCGATCGGTCTGCTCGTGGTCGACAGCTGTGACTTTTCGCGTGTCATTCCGGTCGCACGGCAACGTCGACAGTTCGTGGGTGCCTTCACGGTTGCACCACTGCTCATCGACGGCGCGACGGGATGCACCGTCAACCCGACGCTCATCGTCTAAGCGTGGATTTAAGGAGGCGCCATGGTCGCGGCTGATGTCGAGGAGCGGCTGTCACGGCTCGAGGCCGAGGCGGCGATACGTGACCTCTGCAGCGCGTTCTGTCAAGCGCTCGATCATCGTGACGAGTCGTTGTTCTTGAGTATCTGGGCCGACGACGCGGAATGGCTGATCGGCACGGAGCTACAGCGCGGAACGGACGAGATTCGAGCGGCCTGGAAATCCTCGATCGACTCCGTCAAGAGAAGTCGGCATATCGCGGCCAACGTGCTCGTTACCTGGCACGATGATCACGCCACGGCGCGATCAGAACTGTACGGACAAGCCACGATGGCAGATGGCTCACCGAACCAGGTCATCGTCACGATGGATGACGAGCTGGTGAAGCAGGGTGAGCGGTGGGTGATCCGCCGGCGCGTGGTGGACCTGCCAGGCTGATTCAAATGGAGTAGTTATTGCAATCAGTATAACGATTGGCTTAATATCCGACCGCAATGCTCCTTGCTCCGGCCCGCTTGTTGGATCCTCGTTCCACCGAGGACCATCGTCCGATTACGAGAAGGGGACCTCGTGATGAAGCATCGCGTGCGCATGAACTATCGGGTCGGGGTGGCCGCGGTAGCCGCGCTCGCCGCACTGGGAGGGCTGGCCGCTTGTGGCGGCAGTAGCAGCGGCGGCGGAAGCACAGGTGGCTCCGCCTCGCCGTCCGCAGCCTCCAACGCGGCGACCGGCAGCCCGCTCATCGTCGGGCAGATGGTCCCGGTCGGGACTGCTCAGGTCGACTACGGCGGCGCTGTCGCTGCCGCGCGAGCCGCCATCCGGCAAATCAACGCAACGGGCGGCATCGACGGCCATCCGCTGAAGCTCGACTACTGCAACGAGCAGAACAACGCCAACACGGCCGCGGCGTGTGCGCGGAGATTCGTGCAGGAAGGCGCTGTCGCGATGAGTGGCGGCGAGGTCAGCATCACCGGAGAGGCGCAGGTCGCGGCCATCACGGGCAAGGCCGGGCTCGCCATGGTCGGTGACAACGCCTTGTCCGCGTGGGTGACCGCACCCAATGAGTTCCCGACGGTGCTCTACATCCCGTCCGTGTTCGCCGACATGCCGGCATGTAACAAGCTCGGCTACAACAAGGTTGTCATCACGGCCAACGAAAACGTGTTCGGCCAGACCTTCACGAAGTGGTTGTCGGACACGGCCAACAAGATCCAGGGGATGCAGGTCCTGACCGGCGACAAGGCGATCATCTTCTCGTCGACTGCCACCGACGTGACCGCACCCACGAAGGCCGTCCTCGACAAGCACGGCGACTGCATCGACGCGACCGGCGTCTTCCCGCAGCAGGAAATCCTGATGCTCAAGTCGCTCAACTCGCTCGGAGCCGATCCGTCGACGACCCACGTCATCTACGGGACGGCCGGTGCCGACCCGGCGCAGCTCAAGCAGGTGGCGCCGCTTGCCGCGAAGTACCTGATCGGTGTCAGCATGTTCCCGCCGCTGTCAGAGGCTTCGAAGTACAAGACCCTGCAGGCGTTCATCGACGAGATGGAGGCCGAGAAGGCCGCCGGTGACAGCCAGGCATTCGATGTCTCGAACGGTGTCGCCGTTCGTGACGGCTACTTCATGGCCTGGCTGAGCCTCCACGCTCTCGCCGACGTGATGCGGCAGGAGCACGCCACGACGCGTGCTGCCGTTCTCAACGCCATGAAGACGGTCAAGAACGTGCAGATCGCGGACTTCCTGCCGCCGTGGACGCCAACCACGCCAGGACCGACGAAGGGTTATCCGCACCTGCCGTACACGTCCTACTGGGTCATCGGCTACAACAACGACCTGTCCACCAAGTTGCTGACGCCCGATCCAATCGACGCGCGGCCATACATCCAGTAGTCATCGACGACGTGACGAGAAGGCCGACGACGGTGAGCGCCGGAATGCGTAGCTCCGGCGCCACCGGCGTGCCCGGTGGTGGCCGGAGCGCTCCGTGACAGACATCATTCAATTCGCCGTTCTCGGTCTGGGCGCCGGGGCGGTCTATGCGCTGGTCGCTCAAGGCGTGATTCTCATCTATCGCGCCTCCGGCGTGCTCAACTTCGCCCAGGGCGCCATGGCCATGAGCGGCGGCTTCGTCTTCTACGAGCTAACTGAGAAGCACGGTTGGCCGAACTGGCCGGCATTCATCGTCACATTGCTCCTGCTCGGCGTGGTGGGCGCTCTTGTCCATCAGTTGCTCATGCGTCCACTGCGTCGCGCCTCACCCTTGGCCCGAGTCATCGCAACGCTCGGGGTGCTCACGATCCTCGACGCTGCGGCGACTATCCGTTATTCCGCTAGTAGCTTTTTCGTTCTCTCCTGGTTGCCGACGAAGAGTGTCCACCTTCCGCATTCGATCATCGCTACCGAGGACCGGCTGTATCTCGTCGCTATAGCGGTGGGCCTCACTGTCGCGCTGTATGCGGTCGGGCGGTTCACTCGTGTCGGCCTGGCCACAACAGCGGTCGCTGAGAACCCGCGCGCTGCGGCCTCGTTGGGTTGGTCGCCGGACCGCCTGGGCATCCTGAACTGGACGCTCGGCGCAATGATTGCCGCCGCAGCGGGCATCTTGATCATGCCGATCACGTCGCTGTCGGTGACGTCGCTGACGTGGCTGGTCGTGCCGGCGATGGCGGCCGCGCTGGTCGGCGGTTTCACCTCTTTCCCACTCACGCTTGCCGGTGGCCTCGCTATCGGCATCCTGCAGAGCGAGCTGACCAGATACTCGAGTCGACCGGGCGCGCCGGATGCGGTTCCGTTCCTGCTGATCATTCTCGTACTCGTCGTGCGCGGGAAGTCGCTACCACTGCGGAGTCACCTGCTTGACCGGCTGCCTGAGCTGGGCAGCGGTGTGTTTCGCTGGCGCGGGGTGCTCTTCGGCATCGCTGCCGTTGTTGCCGCGACGTTCCTCTTCCCGGCCGACTGGGTCACGGCCCTGACGGTGTCGATGATCTCGGCGATCATCTTCCTGTCTGTCGTGGTGTTGACGGGCTATGCCGGGCAACTCTCGCTCGCCCAGTACGCCTTGGCGGGCGCCGGCGCCCTGTTTGCCGCCCGGTTGGTCATCGACAGCAGCCTTCCGTTCGAGCTCGCACTCGTCATCGGGGTCCTCGGTGCGGTGGTTGTCGGGGTGGTGTTCGCTGTGCCCGCGCTCCGCGCCCGCGGCGTCAACCTGGCCATCGTCACGCTGGGGCTCGGCCTCGTCTTCCAGCACGTCGTGTTCAACAACGAGAGCTACGCGGGCGGCTTTTCGGGCCTCGTTGTCGGAAACCAGACCTTCTTGGGCATCCATCTTGACGCGACGTTGCATCCGCGCGCCTACGCGTTCATCAGCCTCGGCTTCCTCGTGGTGTGCAGCTGGGCGGTGTGCAACCTGCGGCGCAGCAGGGCCGGACGTCGGCTCATCGCCATCCGTACTAACGAACGTGCCGCCGCGTCCTTGGGCGTGAGTGTGTTCAAGGCGAAGATCTATGCGTTCGCGGTCTCCGCTGGTCTGGCGGGACTCGGCGGCATTCTTCTGAGCTTCATGAGTCCCGCGATCTATTTCACGGCGTTCGACCCGGTCAGCTCGATCACGACGGTTCTGCTCACCGTCGTGGGTGGGGTTGGCTACGTGACGGGGCCTCTGTTTGCCTCGACACTCGCCAACGGAGGTTTTCCCGGCGGCGTCATCGCCCAGCACGTGGGCAGCGGCGCGCAATGGCTGACCTTGCTCGGCGGTGTGATCGTGCTGGCCATCCTCATCCAGGACCCCAACGGCATGGCTCGCAACAACAGCCTGATGCTCGAAAAATTGCGTCGGCGCCTCACCCGGTCTCGCAAGAAGACACCTGCGGCGGAAACCGTGCAGCCGGTCGCGTCGGCGGCGCCCGCAGCGCCACAACGGCAGGAGAAGTCATCGGTCCTGGACATGACCGACATGACGGTTCGATTCGGTGGTGTCCTTGCGCTCGACAACGTCAGCCTCAATCTGCCTAGCGGCGAAGTTGTCGGACTGATCGGACCCAATGGAGCCGGCAAGACCACGCTGATCGACGCGGTCACCGGTTACGTCCGGCTGACCAACGGAGTTGTGACACTTGACGGCTGCCGGATCGACAAGCTCGCCGCGCACAAGCGCTCCCGGCTCGGCGTCGTGCGGTCATTCCAGTCACTCGAGCTGTTCGATGACGTCTCCGTCCTCGACAACATCCGTGCGGCCTGCGACCCGCGTGATGACAAGGCATTTCTCACCAACCTCGCTTATCCGGGTGCCTCTCCGCTCAGCCCGGTCGCGGAGGCGGCCGTCGGGACGTTCAACCTCCATGACGACCTGCAACGTCGTCCCGAGGAGCTGCCCTACGGCCGACGCCGGCTGGTCGCTATCGCGCGGGCGGTTGCCACCGGCCCGAAGTTCCTTCTTCTTGACGAGCCGGCGGCGGGACTCTCCGAGCTCGAGTCGCGCGAGGTCAGCGCACTCGTCCGCATGCTCGCGCGCGAGTGGAACCTTGGCGTCTTGCTGATCGAACACGATGTCTCAGTGGTGATGTCGGCGTGCGATCGCGTGACCGTTCTCGACTTCGGCCGAAATATTGCCGCCGGAACGCCGGAGCAGATCCGTGCCAACCCGGCGGTTATCGCGGCATACCTCGGCGAGGAGCACAGCGAGAGCGCATCGTCCTCCGGCGCGCCGGTCGGGACGCAGTCGTGACGGCCGTTACCTCTTCGTCCAACGGTGCAGCCGCACCGACTGCGCCCCTGCTCACAGCCCGCGGGGTGTCATCGGGCTACGGAGCCATACCGGTCATCAGCGACGTGCACCTCGAGGTTCGTGCCGGCGAGATCGTGGCCATGCTTGGTTCGAACGGGGCGGGCAAGACAACCACCCTGCTCACCCTGGCCGGGGAGCTTCCGGTCACCAGCGGTGAGATCGCGTTTCTGGGCTCTACGAGTCGTTCAAGCCTGTATCAGCGCAGCCGGCAAGGGCTTGCCTACGTCACGGAAGAGCGCTCGGTGTTCATGCGCCTGACGGTCATGGAGAACCTGAGGCTGGCTTCGGCGGACCGGGACGAGGCCTTTGCCTTGTTCCCTGAGCTGAAGTCACTTGCGGGCAGACGCGCCGGCTTGCTGTCCGGCGGGGAGCAGCAGATGCTGGCGCTGGCTCGTGCGCTGGCGCGAAAGCCAAAGCTGTTGCTGGCCGACGAGCTGTCGCTCGGCCTCGCGCCGATGGTGGTCGACCGGTTGCTGGCCGCGGTTCGACGGGCTGCCGATCAGGGCGTTGGCGTGTTGCTCGTCGAGCAGCACGTCGGCAAGGTGCTCAAGTACGCCGACCGGGCGTACGTCATGCGTCGCGGTCGCATCGCGATGAGTGGCACCGCAGGCGAGATGCGATCGCGGATGGCGGAGATCGAAGAGTCGTATCTGTCTCGCGTCGCTCGGCCGGACGAGGCGGCTGGTCGGCAGCGCACGGCGCGCCCGCGCCGGTCACCGGACGGATGACGCGCGGCGTACGTAGCTGTCGTTGAGGTCGCTTACGGCGGGGCAGCCGGCGAGGGCCAGCGCGCGGTCGAGTTCGGACCGGTAGCACTCGAGAACGGCAGCCACGCCCTGCTCGCCGCCGGCTGCGAGTCCGTACAGGTACGGGCGGCCGATGAGGCATGCCTTCGCTCCGAGAGACAGTGCCTTGACGATGTGCGTGCCGCGTCGAATTCCGCCGTCGACCAGCACCGGGACCGAACCCGCGACACGCTCGATGACGTGAGGGAGCTGATCCAACGTTGCTGCCGAACCGTCGAGCTGGCGGCCGCCGTGGTTGGAGACGATGACGCCGTCGGCGCCGGCCGACACCGCTCGAGCGGCATCCTCGGGATGGTTGATGCCTTTGATCAGCAAGGGCCCTCGCCAGAGCGACCGGAGCCACTCGATGTCCTCCCATGCGACCTGCGGGTTGAGCAGGCGGGCAAACCGCTCAATGGTCGCAAGTGATCCTGCCGTCTCGGGCGTCACGAGGTTGCGCATTTGAAAGCGACGGTTGCGCATGTACGCCGCCCACCACCCGGGATGCCGGACAACGTCCGCCGCGTCGCGCAGGGAGAGCCGTGGACGGACGGTGAAGCCGTTGCGGCGATCTCGCTCCCTGTTACCCGTCACGGGCACATCCACCGTGACGCAGAGAACGCCGAAGCCCGCTGCGTCGGCACGACCAACCAGCTCAGTCATCAACCCGCGATCGCCCCACGGATAGAGCTGGAACCAGTGCGGCTGACTGGTGGCGGCGGCGACTTCCTCGAGCGAGTACGCGGACGCCGTGCTGACCACCAATCTGATGCCGAAGCGTTCGGCGGCTCGCGCGGCCGCAACCTCGCCGGCGGGAGAGGCAAACCCGGCCATGCCGGTAGGCGCCAACAACAGCGGCAGGCCAAGTCGCTGGCCGAACAGCTCGACCTCGAGGTTGCGGATGGAGACATCGACAAGCACGCGGGGGATGAGCACCCAGCGGTCGAAGGCCGCGCTGTTCGCGCGGGCGGTCGTCTCGTCATCGGCCGCGCCTTCGATGTAGTCGTAGACGACGCGGGGGACGCGGCGGCGCGCCAGCTCCTGCATGTCACCGACGTTCACCGCGCGGCGCATCCGCGGTGCCGCACGCCCGCGTCCGCTAGGCACCTGCGAGGCGATCCACGATCGGCGCGAACTCGCCCATTTGTGTGTCGAACACGGTGACGTAGGAGATGCCGTATTCCTCGCGCCGGCGCTGCAGCATGTCGCAGATCTGATCCACGCTGCCGACCAACGCATGGGGGTGCGCGATGACGGCGTCGATGTCCGGTCCGAGCGTCGGCACGAAGCGTCCCGCCGCTGCAGCCTGGTCCGCGTCAACGGCCAGGAAGTAGGCGCCGATGTCCAGCTCCAAGGACGCAAAGCGGCTACCTGCCGCTGCCTCGATCCAGGACACTTTTTCTTTTACCTGGGCCGGTCCGGACGCAAGCGGATCCGGCCCGGCCCCACTGTTGTTGAAGTTGATGCTCACGATGTCTGCGACGCGGCCGGCGAGCTCCAGGACACGCCGGCCTCCACCACCGATCATGATCGGCGGACCCGGCTGCTGGGCTGGTCTTGGTAACCCGCTGAATCCCGTGATCCGTCGACCGTCGATCACTGCGTCGACCGGCTGACCACTCATGCACGCGCGAATGAGCTCGACGATCGCTTCGAGTCTCGCGATGCGCTTCGGCGCATCGTCGAAAGGCAACGCCATAGCGTCGTACTCAGGGTGCAGCCAACCCGCCCCCAGGCCGACCTCCAGCCGCCCCTCACTCAGCATGTCGACCGTCATCAGCTCTTTGGCGAGCACGACCGGCAGGTGATAGTCGATGCCGATGACGCGCGCACCGACGCGCAGCGTCGTCGTCGCATCGGCCGCCGCCATCATCGCGGGGATCGCGGCGATGTCCTGCGGTGGATGGTTGGCCCTCTCCATTGCGGCGCCCGGGCCCAAGTAGTGATCCGCGACGAACAGCGTGGAGTAGCCCAGATCTTCCGCCCGCTGCGCCTTCCGCCGCCAGTCGCGGGCGGAGGTGGCTGTGTAGGTCTGAAGCGCGAAACGGAATGGGTGCGCCATATGGCGAAGCCTATTGATCATCCGCTCTATCATCAATATGTTTGATATAACGAAGGGGGTGGGCTGTGAGCCACGACATCGTGATTCGCGACGGCCTCGTCGTTGACGGAACTGGCGGTGCGGCCTACGCCGCCGACATCGGGGTGAACGACGGTCGTATCGCCGAAATCGGTCGAATCGGCAGTGCCGGGCGGCGCGAGATCAACGCCGATGGTCGGGTCGTGTCTCCGGGCTTCGTCGATGGTCACACCCACATGGACGCCCAGATCAACTGGGACCCGCTCGGCACGTGCTCGTGCTGGCACGGCATCACGACGGTTGTCATGGGCAACTGCGGCTTCACGCTCGCTCCGTCGCGCGCCGAGCAGCGGGAACTCGTCGTTCGCAATCTCGAGCGCGCCGAGGACATCTCCGCCGCGGCCATGGCCCAGGGCATCGACTGGACATGGGAGAGCTTCCCCGAGTACCTGAAGGTCGTCGACGGGCTGCCCAAGGGGATCAACTACGCGGGGTATGTCGGGCACGCTGCTTTGCGCACCTGGGCGATGGGCGAGCGCGCGTTCACTGACGATGCCACGCCGGCTGACCTGCATCTGATGAAGGATGCGGTCGCAGACGCGATGCGTGCCGGTGCCATCGGTTTCTCGACATCCCGGTCCAACTCGCACATGACGTCGGATGGTCGGCCGGTCGCTTCGCGGGCTGCCTCGTGGTCAGAGGTCACCGAGCTCGTCAACACCGTCGGTGCGGCCGGGGGCGGCATGTTCGAGCTGGCGCTGGAGCCGGCCTACGCTTCGACGGACCCGGAGGAACGCGCAGAGTTCTTCGGACGGCTCCGTCGGCTCGCCGTCGACTCCGGCGTGACGATGACCTTCGGTGTCATCTCTACTGTGCAGCAGACCTGGCCGGAGATCCTGCAGCTGCTCGACGACACGCATGCTGCGGGCGGTCGCATCGTGGGGCAGAGTCATAGCCGACCGATATCGGTCCTGCTCTCGTTCGAAACCCGGTTGCCGTTCGATGTGTTGCCGCAGTGGAGTCGGGTCAGATCGCTGTCACTTGATGAACAGCGCGCGGCCCTGGAGAACGAAACGGTTCGGCAAGAACTGATCGACTCGGCCGAGAATGCGTCGTACGCCGAGGCCGTGGGCGTCGAGGTGCCCCGGCCTGACTACGACCACCTGTATGCGCTCGACTCCGCGCTGCCGCCGAACCCCACGATTGCGGAGCTGTCCAGGGAGCGGGGAACCAGCCCCGTCACAACCATCATCGACATCGCGCGCGCGGCCGGGCTGCGGAAGTTCTTCATGCAGGAGATCCACAACCGTGACCCGCAGGACATTCTCGCCATCATGCGCCACCCGCACACGGTGATGACGTTCTCGGACTCGGGTGCACACGTCAGCCAGATCATGGACTCGTCGATCCAGACGCATCTGCTGGCCCATTGGGTGCGGGCCAAGCAGGAGCTCTCCCTGGAGCAGGCCGTGCGCATGATCACGTCGGTGCCGGCATCGATCTGGGGCTTCTCCGATCGGGGGACTCTTGCCGTCGGCAAGGCCGCTGACATCAACGTCTTTGACCCCGACACGATCGCGCCGGAACTCCCCGTCGTTGACACTGATCTGCCCGGTGGCGCGAAACGGCTCAAGCAGCGGTCCGCGGGAATCCACGCCACGCTTGTCAACGGCGACGTTCTCTTCCTCGACGGCGAGCACAGCGGCGCCTATCCCGGCCGGCTGCTGCGTCGCGGCGAGAACTGACAGCACCGAGCGGCGCGCCAGCAGAGGAGTCTCCGAGTGCCAACTGTTGCCACCACCAACGGGCCCAAAGACGTCGACGCCCTCGGGGCGACGCTCATGCACGAGCACGTGTTCGTGCTCAGTCCCGAAGTGCAGCAGAACCGGCCCGATCCCTGGGACGAGGAGGCCGGTATCGCGGAAGCGGTGTCGCGGCTCGAGCTGGCGAAGTCGCTGGGCGTCGGCACTATCGTCGACCTGACCGTGCTCGGGCTCGGCCGATTCATCCCGCGCATCCAGCGGGTTGCGGAGCAGACCGACGTCAACATCATCGTCGCGACGGGGCTCTACATCATGAACGACGTCCCGTTCGCCTTCTATCACCTGCGTCCAGAGCCGGGCGGGCGGGACGTGCTCACCGAGATGTTCGTGCGCGACATCACGTCCGGCATCGGCACGACGGGAGTCCGTGCGGCCATCCTGAAGTGCGCCACCGACGAAGCCGGAGTGACGCCCGGCATCGAGCGGGTCTTGCGTGCCGTGGCAGTGGCACATCGGGAGACCGGCGTGCCGATCACCACGCATACCAACGGCGAGCACGGCGACAGGCAGCAGGACATCTTCGAAAGCGAAGGCGTCGACCTGACCCGGGTCATCATCGGTCACTCCGACGAGTCGAAATCGATCGACTATCTCGAAAGAATCATGTCGCGCGGCTCCTACATCGGACTCGACCACTTCGGTGTCGAGGTCGTGCCTTTCGAGCAACGCGTAGACCTCTTGATGCAGCTGCTCGAGCGCGGACACGCCGAGCAGATCGTCCTGTCGCACGACGCGCCGTGCTTTACCGATGTGTGGGACATGTCATCCGTGAACTGGCCCAACTGGCGCTACAGCCACATCCACCGCGATGTGCTGCCGGAGCTGCGACGGCGCGGGGTCGATGACAAGACCATCGACCAGATGCTCATCGAGAACCCGAGGCGCATCTTCGCTACGCAGGGACCCTACTGATCGTGGCAGTCGCGCCCGTCGTGTCACCGCCGCCGACCTTCACCGGTCTGGTTCGGGTGGCGCAGGGCGACCAGAGGTTGCTCGCCGTCGACGAGGCTGACAACGAGCTGAGCTTCGACGGCTACACGAAGCAGGTGGCCGAAGTGGCGGCCGCTCTGGCCGACCGCGGGGTGGCGGTGGGAACGCGCGTGGCCTGGCAGCTTCCGACCCGGCTGGAAACCCTCGTGCTGGTCGGCGCGCTCGCGGAGCTCGGCGCCACGCAGATCCCAATTTTGCCGACCCACCGCCAGCGCGAGGTTGGATTCATACTCGCCCAGGCGCGACCGGACCTGTTCGTCATTCCGGAAACATGGCAGGGCTTCGACTATCGGGCGATGGCCGCGCAACTGGTTGGCTCCAAGGGTCCCGAGCTGCTCGTGTGCGACGAGCGGCTGCCGCGCCGGGCGGGCGCGTCGCTGCCACCCGCGGATGCTGATGTCGGCGACGCAGATGATCTGCGCTGGATCTTCTACACCTCGGGAACCACGTCGGAGCCCAAAGGTGTCCGGCATTGCGATCGCAGCATCCTGGCCGCGGCCATCGCTGTGCGCGACCCCATGGATGTGCGCGCGACCGACCGGATGTCCCTTGTGTTCCCGGTGAGCCACATCGGCGGCGTCATCTGGCTCGCGATCACCTTGATGACGCGATGTGCCGTGCTTGTCACGGACAAGTTCCGTCCAGAGGAGACGACCGCGTTCCTCAGTCGTCGCGGAGTCACGCTGGCCGGAGCGGGCACTGCTTTCCACTTGGCATATCTCAACGTGCAGGCACGGACACCTGGCAACAGCATCTTTCCCGGCGTACGCGGGTTTCCCAGCGGCGCCGGCCCTAAGCCGCCGAGCCTGCACAGCCGGTTGAAGCGGGAGATCGGTGGTGTCGGCGTGCTCTCGGGCTACGGCCTGACCGAGTGTCCCAACCTGGTTGTCACCCCGTACGACTCGCCCGACGAGGAGCTCGCGACGACCGAGGGCAAGCCCACGCCAGGCGTGCAGCTCAAGATTGCCGGCCCTGACGGTGAGTGCCTGTCCGTCGGCACCGAGGGCGAGATCCGCGTCCGTGCGCCGCAACTTTTTGCGGGCTACCTCGACCCCTCCCTCGACGGACCCGCTTTTGACGAGGACGGCTTCTTCCGCACCGGCGACCTTGGCGTTCTCGACGCCGCGGGATTCCTGCGGATCACCGGACGTATCAAGGACGTCATCATTCGCAAGGGCGAGAACATCTCGGCGAAGGAGATCGAAGATCTGCTCTTCGATCACCCTGCAGTCGCCGACGTCGCAGTGGTCGGTGTGGCCGATCCGGAAACGGGTGAGCGCTGCGCCGCAGTGCTGGTCGCGAAAGCCGGGCACGAACCGCTAGACCTCCCGCAGATCGCGGCATACCTGAGCTCGCACGGGCTCGCTCAACGGAAGTTTCCCGAGCTGATCACGTGGGTTGACGCGCTGCCGCGTGATCCGAGCGGCAAGGTTCGCAAGGTCGAGATCCGTCAGTCGCTGCAAGCCGTGACGGCGGGTGAGCGGCGATGAAGTACGGACTCTGGATGTCGCGTGCGCATCCGGCGCAGTTCGCCGAGCTGACCGTGGAGGCGGAACGGCTGGGCTTCGAGTCCGTCTGGATGAGCGAGCACCTCGTGATGCCGGTCACTATGACGGGTTCGCCGCTGGAGGGCGAGGAGCATCCGCCGGTCCCCCCGACGCTGCCGATCTTCGACACGTGCGCATATCTGTCGTACCTCGCCGGTCTCACCTCACGCATTCGGCTCGGCACCTGGGTCTATCTGCTCGGATACCGGCATCCGATCGTCGCCGCGCGCTCCATGGCCACCGTTGACATCCTGTCCAACGGCCGCACCACTTTCGGGCTGGGCGCCGGCTGGCTGCGTGAGGAGGGCGAAGCGCTCGGTCTCGACTGGCCCAGCCGCGGACGCCGACTCGACGAGGCCATGGAGATCTGCCGACAGCTGTGGACCGACAAGGAAGTCGAATGGCACGGCAAGGAGTTCGACTTCCCGCCAGTGATGTTCGAGCCGAAACCCGTGCAGCGCGGCGGTCCGCCGTTGCTCGTCGGCGGAGAGTCACCGGCGGCGTTGCATCGGGTGGCCCGGCTCGGCGACGGCTGGATCGCGATGGCGCACTCACCGGAATCGATCCAGCCATTCATGGACGCGTTGGACACCGCCTGTGCAGCCGTTGGCCGCCGTCGCGCCGACCTCCAGATCGTCGTCGGCTGCCCGTCGGTCGACGACCTCGACCCGCGGCCGTGGGAGGACATGGGCGTCGACTGCCTCATCGTCGGACCTTGGGCGAGCCCGTCCCGCGCCATGGCGGGCATCCGTGACTTCGCCGAGACGCATCTGAACGGCGCAGGGGAGTAGCTGTGTTCGAGACCATCAAGTACGACGTTGCGGCGAGTGGCGTCGCCGACATCGTGCTGGCTCGCCCGGAGGCCGTTCCCCATCGATCCGAGCGGCGTGGCCGGCGCGATCAGCAACTCGCCGCTGCGACTCAAGCAGGAGAAGGCGGGATGGTGAGGCACCGATGGACCTGACGCTGACCGACGAGCAGCGTCAGCTGCGAGCGTCATACGAGGAACTGTTCGAACGCGAGTGCCCGATCACGGAAGTGCGCCGCGCCGAGGCTGAAGAGGGCTGGTCACCACGACTGTGGAAACGACTCGCGGATGCAGGCATCACTGAACTGGGCATGCCGACGGCGCGTGGCGGACAGGGCGCCGAGCTGCTCGACTGCACATTCGTGGCCGAAGCCGCAGGTCGCCATCTGGCCCCAGTTCCGCTCATCGATGCCATCGCGGCGGGCCGGTTGCTCGGCCGGCTCGAGTCCATCCCCGCCGAGGTCGATGGCATCGTCAGCCAAACGACGATCGCGGTGTCGCCCGAACCGATCGGTGCGGAGACCTGCCGGCTCGTGCCGTGGGGTGCGGCCGCGCAGTCCTTGGTGGCGTATGACGACCGGCGTGTGCTCATCGTTCGTCGCCACGATGCAGTCTCGCGTCGCCCGGAGATGTCCGGAGGCGCCGTCGCGGACTGGAAACTCGACGACGACACAGTGAGGACGACGACCATCGCGACCGGCAGCGAGGCGAGGCAGCAGCAGGACCTGCTCGCGGCGGATCTTGCCGCACTGTCCGCGGCCTGGCTGGTCGGGCTCGCGGCGTCCGCCTTGGACCTGGCCGTGGCCTACACGTCAGAGCGGCGCGCCTTCGATGTCCCGGTCGCGTCGTTCCAGTCGGTTGCCCACCGTCTCGCCGACCTCGCCACCGCGATCGACGGTGCTCGCATGCTCGCGCAGGAGGCTGCCTGGACGATCGATCACGACCATGACCGAGGTCTATCGCTCGCCGGCATGGCAGTGACGTTTGCCGCGGCCACTGCCTTAGAGGCCGCAACGTCATGTCTGCATTTCCATGGCGGTTACGGCTTCATGCTCGAGTATGACCCACAGCTCTATTACCGGCGCGCGGCGGCACACGCGCTGCTCTATCGCGTGGCACGCCACACCGACGCGCTGGTGGACGCTCTCAGCGTCGACGGTGGGAACTGACATGGAGTTCGGTGAGAGCGCTGCGGACCGGGAGTTTCGCATTGAGGTCCGGCAGTTCCTGGCCGAGCACGTCACCGGTGAGGTACGCGAGCGCATGCGCCGGACCGGCACCCTTCACGACGCGGACTTCGCCCGTGCGATCGCTGCCAAAGGATGGCTCTCCGCGGCGTGGCCTGCGCGCTTCGGCGGCCGTGAAGCTCCGCCTCCCAACCTGGCGATCCTCTATGAGGAAGCGGCCCGGGTCGGTGCGCCGATGAACGGGGTGCTCGGCACGCAGCTCGTCGCGGAGACGGTGCGATCCTGGGGGAGCGAAGCCCTCTGCGACGCCGTGCTCCCGGCTGCTGCGCGGGGTGAACTCGTGGTCGCACTCGGCTTCACGGAGCCGGACAACGGCTCTGACGTCGCGGCTGCCAAGACGCGTGCAAGGCGCGCTGACGGAGGCTGGGTGATCAACGGTCAGAAGATGTTCACCACATTGGCGGAGATCGCTGACCTAGTCTTTGTCCTGGCGCGCACGGACTCCGAAGCCCCCAAGCATCGAGGGCTGACGTTGTTTCTCGTCCGCGCCGACACCCCTGGCGTGGAGGTTCGGCGACTTGCGTCCCTCGGCGGCGAAACGACGAACGTCACCTACTACACCGATGTCTTCGTTGGCGACGACTGGGTCGTCGGTGAGGTCAACCGCGGCTGGGACGTGCTGTCGACGGCGCTGCTGTTCGAGCGGGGAGCGCAGGGGAGCTTCCCGGCCGAGGCAGCAAGTGTTCTCGACGCACATCTGACGTGGGCGCGCGAACGACACGGTCTCGGGTTGCCATCACCGCTCGACTCGGCGGTGTCACGGCATCGACTGGTCACGGCCATGATCGAGGTCGAGGTCGCTCGGCTGCTGAGCCAGCGAGCCGTCTTCCTGACGAGGCTCGGTCGCCCACCTGCAGTTGAAGGGTCGATGGCCAAGTTGTTCGCCACCGAGACCTACCAGCGCATGTGCCGCATGCTCATGGAAGTCAGCGGGCCGGCAGCGCTTTTGCCGCACGGCGACAGCGAGTCCGTGGCGGATGGCGCAGTCGAGCATGCCTTTCGGCACTGTGTCGTCGAGACAATTGCGGGTGGCACTAGCGAGATTCAGCGCGAGATCATCAGCCGACACGGCCTGCGGCTACCCCGTGCGGCGACTGCCTGAGTCAGGTCCCTGCGACAACCGGTGTGTGCTGCTCGCCGAGTCCGGTGATGCCGACCCGGAGCTCGTCGCCGGGCGCCAGGTAGCGCGGCGGGTCCAGCGTCGCACCGATGCCTGCCGGGGTGCCCGTGGCGATGATGTCGCCGGGCAACAGGCGCAGGAATCGGCTGAGATAGCTCACGATCTGCACGCAGCCGAAGATCATCTCTTTGGTGTTCGCCGATTGCTTGCGCTCTCCATTGAGGTCGAGCCAGAGGTCCAGGGTCTGCGGATCGGGCAACTCGTCAGTCGTCACGACCCATGGGCCGATCGGGCCGAAGGTCGGACAGCTCTTGCCCTTGATCCACTGGCCGCCGTGGTTTGCCTGCATGTCACGCTCGCTGGCGTCATTGACGATGCAGTACCCGGCGATGCAGTCAGCGGCCGATGCCTCGTCGACCTGCCAAGCGGCCGTGCCGATGACTATGCCCAGCTCGGCTTCCCAGTCCGACGTCTCCGACATCGGCGGAAGGACGATCGGATCGAAGGGCCCCGAGATGCAACTCGTCGCTTTGCTGAACAGCAGTGGCTCCGCGGGTGCGTCGCCGCTGATCTCGACGACGTGCGCACGATAGTTCAGCCCGATCGCGTAGAAGTTAGGCGTTCCCGTGACCGGTGGGCCGAGCCTGACGTCCCCGTTGACGGCGGGCAGCTCGTCGGGACGGACCGCGGCAACCCGTCGCAGGACCTCCGGGGACAGCTGGTCGGGCCCCCAGTCCGGAAGGAGACCGGTGACGTCGCGCACGACACCGTCCGGGTCGACGATGCCTGGACGCTCGCCACCCGCCGCGCCGTACCGGACGAGCTTCACCCGTCGTACTGCGTTGTCATCATCGACTCGACTTTGCCGGCCGTGAGGTGGTGGATGGCTTCGTGGGACGGGCTTTCGCGAAACTTGCGCCAATCGTCCTCGGTCGCGAACTCCATCTCGATCGAGTAGCTCGCCTGCGGCCACTGGGGATCCAGCAGCCGGCGCCCGAGCGCGACCGTCACCTGAGAGATCTGCGGCTCCGCTTCATAGATCCGCCGCATTTCCCCGACGATGGCGGCCGCGTCCGCGTCCTCCGTCACCCGGACCAGGGAAATCGTCCTGAACATGGCCGCCTTCTCGTCCCGGTCGCTTCGTTTCACCCTAGATACCGGATCTAAACAATGCAAGTATCTATATGATCGGGACTGAGACCGGGAGGGCGCCGTGCGGGTCTGGCTGCGCTACGAATTCCGTTCGCCGACCTTCGGGACGCCGCATCGGGAGCAGTACGCCGTAGCGCTGGATCAGGTGGCCTGGGCGGAGCAGCACGCCTTCGATGCTGTTTTCGTTGCTGAGCATCACGGTTCACCGGATGGCTTCTGTCCGTCGCCGATGATCCCGCTCGCAGCGATGGCCGCGCGCACGCAACGCATCAGGCTGATGCACTGCGCGGTCGTGTTGCCGCTGCACGACCCGGTCCGGGTCGCCGAGGACGCGCTCGTGCTCCACGGGCTCTGCGGCTCGCGGCTTGACGTCGTAGCGGTCGCCGGCTGGGTACCGTCGGAGTTCGCCATGTTCGGCACCCGGCTCGATGATCGCGCGGCGCGAATGGACGCAGGGCTTGCCCTGTTGCGTGACGCCTTTGCCGGCGAGCCTGTCGTTGTCGACGGCGCGCGTGTCCTCATCACGCCGCGCCCTCCCGACGCAGGGCCGCGTCTCATCGTGGGTGGCGCGCTAGGGCGCTCGGCCCGGCGGGCCGCCATGTTCGGTGCGGGCTTCTTCCCGACGGTGTGCTCGGACGAGCTGATCGACGAGTACACGCGCGCATGTGCGGAGTTGGGTCGTCCCGTGGGCGATATCTATGACAATCGTGGCCCACTGTTCGTCCACGTCACAGAAGACCCGGAACGCGACTGGGAACGGCTGGCGCCGTACCTCATGCACGAGGTCAACGCTTACGCCGACTGGCATGCCGAGGCTGTCGCCAGCGAGGCGGACGCCACGATCCCGATGACGCGCGCCCTCGACATACCGACGCTGCAAGGCATGGGTGTCTACCGCGTCGTGACCCCCGACGAATGTCTCGACCTCGCCAGGGAGCAGGCCCAGCCGAACCGGATGCTCGTCTTCAGCCCATTGGCGGGCGGGCTGCCGCCCGAGATGTCGTGGGCGAGCTTGGAGCTCTTCGCCAAGGCCGTGCTTCCGCACCTCGACCGCGGACAGGGGGCTGTGGGCGATGCGGAGTGACGCTATGGACGTCGTGATATGCACGCCGCTGCGAACGCCGGTCGGTCGGTTTGGCGGCGTCTTCCGGGATGTCCCGGCTGCGGACCTTGGCACGGCGGTCGTGCGCGCGGTGATCGAGCGCGCTGGTTTGGCATCGACTGACGTTGACGACGTAATCCTCGGTCACTGCTACCCGACCAGCGAGGCCCCGGCGATCGGCCGGGTGGTCGCGCTCGACTCCGGCCTGCCGATCACCGTTCCGGGGATGCAGGTGGACCGTCGATGCGGCTCTGGGCTGCAGGCGATCATCAACGCCACGATGCAGGTCGCCTCAGGCGCGAGCCGACTCGTGATCGCCGGTGGCGCGGAGAGCATGAGTCGGGTGCCCTTCTACTCCAACGACATGCGCTGGGGCGCCCGGCAGGGGAGCGTCACAATGCACGACGCGTTGTCCCGCGGCCGCTCGACGCCGGGTGGCAAGAACTATCCGGTGAACGGTGGCATGCTCGAGACCGCCGAGAACCTTCGTCGCGACTACGGGATCTCGCGGGCCGAACAGGACGAGTTCTCGGTCCGGTCGCATCAACTCGCAGTCGGCGCGCAGCAGCGCAGGGATTTCAACGACGAAATCGTCCCCGTGCCGGTGCCCGGCCGGGGCGGAGAGACGGTCGTCACCACTGATGAGCATCCGCGCGCCGACACGAGCGTCCACTCGCTGGCGGCGTTGCGACCGGTGCTCCTCCGGACAGATCCGGAGTCGACCGTGACGGCCGGCAACTCCAGCGGTCAAAACGACGGAGCTGCGGCGTGCGTCGTCACCACTCGCGCCGAGGCGGACCGACTCGGTCTGCGGCCAATGGGTCGACTGGTGTCGTGGGCAGTTGCAGGGGTGCATAGGACCCGGATGGGCATCGGCCCGGTGCCGGCCACCACAGCCGCTCTTGACCGCGCCGACCTCAAGCTTTCCGACCTCGACCTCATCGAGCTCAACGAGGCATTCGCCGCTCAGGTGCTTGCCGTGACCCGCGAGTGGGGTTTCGGCGACGACGACTTCGATCGGCTCAATGTCAACGGATCCGGTATCTCCCTGGGTCATCCGGTGGGCGCGACGGGTGCGCGCATCCTTGCGACGCTGCTGCACGAGATGCAGCGCAGGGAGTCCCGATACGGTCTGGAGACCATGTGCATCGGCGGCGGGCAGGGCCTTGCCGCCATCTTCGAGCGGGTGGCCTGAGCCACGATGGACATCACCGAGCGGCTCGAGGCGATCGACGAGATCAGCCGGCTCAAAGCGCGCTACTTCAGATGTGTGGACACCCACGACTGGGAAGCGTTCATCACCCTGTGGGCCCACGACGCGGTGATGGACATGTCGGATGAGTTCCGTGAGTTCGCGAAGCGGCACCGTGACGCGCTTGTGGACGATGTCCCGGATGCCGGCAGCCAGCAGCTGAGTGACGGTGTCAGTCATGGCCCCGCCGAGATCACGGCCTTTGTCCAAGGGGTCGCCGGTCGCATGCAGTCCGTGCACCACGGGCACACACCGGAGATCGAGCTGACGTCGGGGACGACGGCGACCGGAGTCTGGCCGATGGAAGATCGCATGTGGTGGTCGGGGGCGGACGGCCGCCCCCACCACTTGCACGGATACGGCCACTACCACGAGACCTACGTCAAGGAGCACGGCCGCTGGCTCATCGCGAGGACCCGACTCACCCGGCTGCGCGTCGACGTCGATTGACGGCGGAAGCGGCGAGGAAGTTCATGCAGGGGTAAGCGGCCCGAGCCCCTCAGCTCTACTTCGGAATCAGGAATCTCGTCCCGCTGCTCAGTAGCGATGTGGGGTGGACGTACAAACCGATACTTCCTGTCGCCGTGGTGGCGCTCGTCGTCGTACTGACTGAGCTGGTACCGACCACGCCCGGGGTCACCGCGGCGGCTCCGCTGACGCTGCCGGACATGAAGATCGTCGTGCCCACTGACCTGATCTCGATCGGGGTCGCCGCCGACACCGGAGACAGGGAGCTGAGGTTCACCCATCGGACCGAGAACGCCGGTACCGGCCCGTTCGAGCTCGATCCGACGTACGACGCCGCGACCGGCATAGCCACTTTCGCCCAAGCCGTCTACACCAGCCCGAGCCCTGGGGTGTGGCAGTACGACCACTCCGTGCCGCTGGCACAGACCGGAACCTTCGAACCCCCCGACGACTACAACTTCCCGCTGACCCGGTTCACGCTCAACCAAGCCAACGCCGATGGCTCACCCGGCGCGGTCGTTGCCACCAGCCCGAAGAGCGACTACTGCATGACCGGCGACTATCGCGTCGGCGACGTACCCAACACTCCGGCACAGACGAGCCCGCCACAGAGCAACTGTGAGGATCCGACGCAGCCGCTCGGATGGAGCGTCGGGTGGGCCGACCAGTACGACCAGTTCGACGACGGTCAGCCGATCGACCTGTCCGGGGTGCCTGACGGCACCTACGTGCTGCGGGCGACCGTCGACCCGTTGCATGTGTTCACCGAGAGCGACAACACCAACAACGAGACGGACACGACGGTGACGATCAGCGGATCGACCGTGACCGTGCTCGGACAGCCGGGCCCGCAGCCCACCCCGACCGGTCAACCGACACCGACCGGCGGGCCGACGCCGACGCCGACCCCGACTCCGACGAGCCCGACAGTCGTGCCCCCTACGGTCGCGGTGACGAGCCCGACGAACGGCGCGCAGGTGTCCGGCACCGTCCAGCTCCAGGCGACGGCGTCCACAGTCGCGCCCGCGACAGTGCGCAGCGTGCAGTTCTTGCTCGACGGCCAGGCTCTCGGCGCACCGGTGACGTCTGCGCCATACACCTACGCCTGGACAGTCGGAACCACGCCGCCAGGCACCCATTTGATCAGCGCACGCGCGACCGACACGTCTGGCGCGTCCGGCACCGCGCCTGTCGTCACCGTGGAGGTCACTGGTGCCGGCTCGCCGTCGGCGCTGCATGTGACCCGGACGTTGAGCCGCCGAGGACACGGGAAGCTAACGACGTCCGCCGTCCCGGTCGAGCGGGGTGCACTGCTCCTCGCACTCGTCGCGTCTGACGGCCCGCGATCAAGCGCTTCGCAGAGAGTCACGGTGAGCAGCGGCAGCCTGACCTGGCGACGAGTGAGACGTGCAAACGCGCAGTACGGCGACAGCGAGGTCTGGACGGCGACCGCAGGGCAGGCCGTGCCATCGCTAACTGTCTCGTCGGTGCAGGCGCACGGGCCATTCGATCAGCAACTTACGGTCATGCTCTTCTCGGGCGCGGCCGGGGCCGGCGCCCGTGGCGCCGCCTCTGCCGCTTCCGGGTTGCCAAAGGTCACGTTGACCGCCAAGGCCGCTGGATCACTGGCATACGCCGTCGGGGAGGACTGGCGGCATGCGAGGCATCACGTGCCGGGGCGGGGACAGGCAGTGGTGACCGAGTGGGCGGACTCGCGCGCGTCCAACACGTTCTGGACGCAGCGCACGACGGCCATGAGCGGCCGTGCCGGCACGAAGATTCGGCTCAACGACACGTGGCCGTCCGATGGCCGGTGGAACTTTGCAGCTGTGGAGGTGAAGCCCGCCGACTCGGCATCGCCGACCGTGGCGGTGGCCAACCCCGTAGCTGGCCAAACGGTTTCCGGGACGCAGCCCGTCGCGGCCACGGCGATGGACGACGTCGCCATCGCGTCGGTCCAGTTCCGGCTGGATGGCCAGCCGCTGGGTGTCCCGGTGTCGGCGCCGCCGTACCGCGTGTCGTGGAACACCACCACGTTCGGCGATGGTGCGCACACGCTGACGGCGACGGTGCGGGACAGTGTCGGCAACGTCTCGACCTCGCCGCCCGTCTCCGTGACAGTGCAGAACCCACCCGTGCCGATGACGTGCTTCGTACTCCAGGCACAGGTGTCGGTGCACGGGACGAATGCTGTGAGCACGTCGTCGTTCGCGACTGCGGCGCCGGGCGAGGTGCTGGTGGCGTTCGTCTCTGCAGATGGTCCGCCGTCGGCGCACGCGCAGTCCGCGACTGTCAGCGGTGGAGGGCTGTCGTGGCAGCTGGCCGTGCGCGCCAACGAGGCGTACGGCGACTCAGAGGTGTGGACTGCGTCCGTGCCGGCGATCATGGGCGCCGTGAGCGTGACGTCGACGCTCGCGGTACCCGGTTACAACGAAGACCTGACAGTGGCTGCCTTCGAGGGCACGTCCGGTGTCGGTGCTGTCGCCAACGCCTCGTCCTCTTCCGGTGCTCCGAGCGTGACAGTCACGACCACCGCCGCCGCAAGTCTCGTCGTCGCCGTCGGCAACGACTGGTCACATGCCAGCGGACGTACGCTTCCGCTCGGGAACGTGATGCTCGAGCAGTGGGTCGACCCCCGCGTCGGCGACACCTACTGGAGCGAGTACACCAACCAGACGACTGGCGCGACCGGCTCCGTGGTCACGATCGGCGCAGCCGCGCCGACCACGGATCGATGGAACTTGGCTGCCGTCGAGCTCGTCAACTCAGGCTGAGAGGGCGGGCGGTGACCGCCAGACGATGACGGCCAACCCGCACGGGGGCGCTCACCCGATGGTGATGGGCAGGGTCTCCCACCCACGAACGGTCGACGTCTGCGCCAATTTCGCGTTGTCCCAGTCAACGTCCCAGCGGGGGAACCGTTTGAGGATCTCCTCGAGCGCGATACGTCCCTCGAGACGAGCCAGCGCGGCACCCAAGCAGTAATGCGGCCCGACACCGAACGTCAGCTGCTGGCCGATCTTGCGGTGGATGTCGAAGGAGTCCCCGTCGGGGTAACGCCGGTCGTCCCGGTTGGCCGACGCCACGATGAACAGGATGGCGCTGCCCTCTGGCACCGTTTGACCGTGAAACTCGACGTCCTTCGCGACGTAACGGCCGACGTGGGGGCCGGGCGCCTCGAACCGCAGGATCTCCTCGATCGCGTGAGGAATGAGTGAGGGATCGTCCACTAGTTCTTGCCGCTGCTCCGGGTGCGCGGCAAGCGTCGTACCCATCCAGCCGATGAGCCGGTTGGTGGTCTCGTTACCCGCACCGGACACGACCGTGGCGTAGGTGACCACCTCGTCGCGGGTGAGCTTGCGCGTGACGCCGTTCTCGTCTTCGAACTCTGCGTTGAGGAGGTCGGTCATGAGGTCGTTGGACGGATGTTCGGTCCGCCAGTCGATGTAGTCGATGAAGAACTCGTTCGTGAAGTGGCTGGTGTCCTCGTAGGCAATCGGCTTGCCGGCCTCAGTGCGCAGGTTGGCGTCCGCATGCGTGCGGACCGTCGTGAGGTGCTCCTCGTCGATGCCGAACAGCATGCCGATGACACGCATCGGCATCTCCGCACCGAGCTCCGCGATGAGGTCGAACCGATCCGTGCCGATCAGAGGATCCAGCGCACGCGCACAGAACTCGCGGATCTGCGGCTCAATTGCGGCGATGCGGCGAGGTGTGAACACGCGCACGAGCAACTTGCGATGAATGTCATGCACCGGGGGGTCCTCGAAGATGAGCGTTCCCGGCGGCAGCTCGATGCCGGATTTGATGAGCTCGAGGATTCCACCTCGGCTGGAGGGAAACGTCTGCCAGTCAGTCAGGCCTCGGTCACAGTCGGCGTAGCGACTCACGGCGTAGAAGTCGTACTTTTCGTTGTAATAGAGCGGTGACTCCTCCCGCAGTCGCCGGTACGTCGGGTAAGGGTCCTTGACGATCTCGAGGTCGTACGGGTCGTAGTACACGGTGGTCGGGGCAGTCATCACAAGTCTCCGTTTCCTCGAGCTCAGAAGCTGGGGTGAAATTTCCGGTCGACGACCCGCCAGCACCGGCAACTCTCGTAGAACTGCAGGGTCCTCCAGAACTGCCCTCCGGTCGTCGGCCGGGGGCCGGTGAACTCCGACGGGCCGAACGGGAACGCGAAGTCAATCGAGCGGGATGCGGCGAGACCGGCGGCCAGGGCATTGCGTTGGACCGCGGGGGCATGCGCCAGCGCGACACTGAACAGCTGGAGCTCGTCGCACATGCCGCCGCCGACCGAGTCGGGCTGGTGGTAGACGTCGGTGACATGGTGTGCGGCGAAGATCTTGTTGCACCACTTGGTGCCGGCCGTCGGCCGGTAGCCGGGCGTGTGCTCCTCACCGAAGCGGTCCGGCGTGATGGCGATCGCGTTGGCAATGTTGGCGTAGTTTCCGTGAGCAGAGCTGTACGTCGTCGGCACGATGGAGTCTTGCGCCAGCCCGTACTTCGGACGGAAACCCTGCTGCTCCGCGATGTTGGTGAAGTTGCCGAAGTCGGGACCCATTTCGGCCATCGTGACGTTCGTGACGCCGCTGGTCTTGAACTTCAACACGGCTTGCTGCAGATCGGCGGGATTCGCGAACCCACTGGGACACCCGACGTTGAACGTGACGAGCTGATCGGATCCGATTCCGGCCTGCGCGATGGCGCTCTCCATCGCTGCGATGACTGAGCTGTCGCACGAGCGGTAGATGAAGCCGAGCTTGGCGAAACCGTTCGTCGAGCTGAAGAACCCGCGCTGGTGCAGCGCGAGGATGGCGTTGCGGTAGACGTTGTCAGCGATCGCCTGACCGAACAGGTACGGGTAGTAGCGCTCTTTCTCGGCGTTGGGGACCAGCTGGCTGCTGACGAAAGGCAGGTGGTTCTGTGGGTAGCACTCGGCCTCGGAGGTGAACAAGAAGTACGCACCGAGGTCCATGACGAAGAAGGGTTGGCTGTTGACGACGTCCAGGCAGGTCTGATGCAGCGACGCCTGTTCGAGCGGGTTGGCGGAGAAGTACTGCGCCACGATGTGACGGCAGGCAACCCCGCCGGTGGCATTAAGGGCATCAATGACGTACTGGTACCACTGTTTCTGGACGTCCGGCGACGGAGTCCCGAACAGGGTGTTGTTCGCCGAGCCCGCGACGTCGACGAGGATGACGGCAACTTTGACGGTACGGCTCGTCACGCCCTGGTCGGTTCCGGGCGGCGAGGTGCAGCCCTGTTTGCCCGTCGCCGCGCCGTTCCCGGTCGACCCAGCTGCTGAGTTGCCCGTGATGGCGGGCGCGCTCTTCACGCTTCCCGACACGTTGCCACCGGTGACCACAGCCGCGGCACCGGTAGTGGAGCCGTTGGCCGACGGGGTTGCCGCCGGCGCCCCTGAACGCGCAAGAGCCTTCAAGCCGCCTGCGTGCCCTGCGGCTGATGCCGCACGCTGACCGGCCCCGGCCGGGCCGACACCACCAAAGCCGCCATTCGCGGTGGACCCGCCGCTCAACGCCGGGACGACGACGTAGCCGAGCAGTGACAGCACGACCGCGGCGGAGAGGAGCGCTGCGGCACGCTCGCCCCGTGGCGCCCGGCGCCCCCACAGCCGCAACCCCTGGAACGGTGTCACGACGTCTCACTGTCGTCTGGGCCCCCGCCGAGAGCGGCGAGGCAGAACGACCACAGTCGGTCGGCGACCTGTTCGTGCGGCTCCGAGGTGGAGAACGCGTAGTGGTGGTAGACAGCCATCGCGAGCTGGTTGACCAGCCACGCGTCGTACTCGGTGTCTTTGGGGTGCAGCAGACCCGCCTCAGCGGCCGCGCGGATCTCCGGCACCAGCAGCTCGGTGAACGGCCGGCTGGCGAGCGCGACCTCCTCCGGGTACAGCTGCTGGAGCCGCCAGTGCTCACTCGTGACGAAGCGCGGCCCGAGGTCACTGCCGTCGTCGTGGTCGAGACCGGTGATGACAGCGGTGACATAGAACCTCAGGCGGGCCAACGGATCCGGCAGTGCGCGGGCTTGCTCGACGAAGGTCGCGCATCCTTCGGCGATCATGTCCTCGAGCACCGCGAGCAGGACCTGGTCCTTGCTGCCGAAGTGCTTGTAGAACGTCTTGATCGCGACGCTGGCTTCCTGCACGAGCTCTTGCGTTGTCCAGGCGGTGCCCCTGGCACTGATGAGCCGCCGAGCGGCTTCGACGATCTGCCGCGCGCGTTCGATGCTGCGCGTCCTCGAACGCTGCACCGAAGGCGAACGGTCCGCTGCGCGCTCCGCCCAGGAGCCCGAGGTTGCTGACATCAGAAGTCCTCCGCGGAGTAGACGACGGCGCCGCCGAAGTGGGGGGACGAGTGACAGGCGAGACCGAGGCGAGCACCGCGACGCTGTCGCTCACCAGCCCGCCCCGACAGCTGTAGGTAGCACTCGAGCATTTGCGGTACGCCGTGCATCCGGCCGTTGCCGAGTGCGCCGCCTCCGGACAACACTGGCAGCCCGTCCGGCGAGTCGCTGTCGATCCCGCCGTCCTGGACGAAGCGGTGCGCCTCGCCCGCCGGGCACAGTCCGAGGGCCTCGAGCCAGAAGTAGATGAACGGTGAAAACCCGTCGTAGAGCTGCGGGAGATCGACGTCCGACGCCGTGACTCCGGCATGTGCCCACAGCCGTTCGGCGAGACCGTGAGCGACATCCATGATGTCGTCGAGCGGCCAGTGCAGCGGCAGGCGTCGCTTAGCCGGTTGTCCGAACGCATAACCCGACACATACACGGGCTGGTTGGGCAGGTCACGCGCGCGTTCGGCAGTGGTGAGCACGAACGACGCAACGCCGTCGACGGGAATGTCACAGTCGTAGCGGCAGATCGGGTCGTTGATGAGTGGAGCGGCGAGGTAGTCCTCTGCTGTCAATGGCTTCGCGTGCCAGTAGGACCACGGGATGCGGGCGCCGTTCTTGCGTGCCTCGACCAGCACAGCGGCCATGGCCTCGCGGCGGGCGCCGTAGCGCTGCAGATATTCGTTGTAGGGCAACGCGACACTTGCGAGTGGCCCGAAATATCCCTGCGGTGCAGTCCACTGGTGCGCGCCGACGGCTTCTGTCATCGCGTTGCCGTGGTAGCGGGTAGCAGGATTGTGCAGCGCCCGATGCAGCACGACGTAGTCGGCGGCGCCGCTTGCCACCGCGTTGACGGCGATGGCCACCGATCCCGGCAGCTGACCAATGCCCTGGAACCCGGCGGCATAGCGCGGCCCCCTCGCTGAATGCTGAGCGCCGAGGTGGGCCGCCAACCAGTCTGCGGACACGATGCTGACGCCGTCGTCCACGGCGTGCAGACCCGAGGTCGGGTAAAGGGTTGCGGTGACGAAGCCGTCGACCTGATCGACGCCGAGCCCGGCGTCGGCGATCGCCTGCCGAGTGGTCTCCACCGTCAGCGCGCCCAGCGACAGCTTCGCGTGCCGTTCGATCGGGCTCTGCGCATAGCCGACGATGGCGACCTTGTTGCGGGCAGCGAACACCGAGCTCATTCGTCCACCTCGAACGCCGGCACCGCAACCTCGGCCGCGATGTCCTCCCACGCGAGCCGGACGCGCATCCCGGGCCGAAGGGCAGCCGAGACACCGTCGAGGAGCCGGCCGATGAGGCGCAGCTCGGACTGCTCGTCGAGCTCGACGTCGACGAGCACGAACGGCACGTCGTCGTCGAAGCCCGGCAGGAACGACTGCCGCATCACCGTCCACGACCGGACGGCACCGGCACCACTGACCGGAGCGAAGACGAAATCCGGTGCTGTCGTCCCGCAGTGCGGGCAGGCAACGTCAGGCGGGTGCACGAGCTTGCTGCATGCCGAACACCGAGCGAGCGTCAGCACATGATCCGCGGCCGCCTGCCAGAACGGGGCCGACTGCGCGTCGGGCACCGGGACCGGTCTCGACATCGGCGCGGTCACGGGATCGCTCCGGCGTCTTTGAGTGCGCCGATCTCTTCCCAGCCAAAGCCGAGTTCTTCGAGGATGGATTCGGTGTGCTCGCCGTGCTCCGGTGCGCGTTGCAGCTCTGCGGGTACGCCGTCGAACTGCACCGGCACGTTGGGTAATTGATAGGAGACGCTCTCGCTCTCCACCGTGGCGACATAGCCGTTGGCCTGGACCTGCGGATCGTCGAGGAGCTCCGTCACCGCTTGCACCGGCGCCCACGGTGCGTCCAGCTGGGCGAGTCGCTCCTTCCACTCCGCGAAGGTGCGGCGGGCGAACTCACCGTCGAGCTCGGCCACACACGCGGCCGCATTGGTACGGCGAGCGGCTAGGTCGGCGAAGCGCGGATCGTCCGCGAGGTCGTCGCGCTCGAGCACCCGGCAGAAGTCGCGCCAGTAGCGGTCACCCTCGAGGAACACCAGCTGGATGTGGCGGTCGTCCTTGGTGCGGTAGACCGCAGTCAACGGGTTGGGGGTGGCGGCACGATCCGGTGCGGTGACCGGCGTTGTACCTCCCAGTGCGGCGAGCACATCGGAGGACAGCGTCCACATCGCGGTTGCGAGCAGGGACACGTCGACCACGCCGCCGACGCCGCTGCGTTCCCGCCGCAGCAGCGCAGCCGCGATGCCGAAGGCAAGTGCCATCGCACCGTTGCGGTCACCCATGGCGCCGCGCTGGCTGATGGGGTAGTCGCGGTCCGGTGGCGTCAGCATGTGGGCAAGTCCGCCGCGTGCCCAGAACGCGGACGCGTCATACCCGGCTTGGTCGGCGTCGGGTCCGCGCACGCCGTAGCCGTGACCGCGGGCATAGACGAGCCGCGGATAGCGCTCACGCACGGTCTCCGCGTCAAGCCCGAGTCGGTTGAGCGCGCGTGGTCGCAGGTTGGTGAGGAAGACGTCGGCAGAGTCGAGCAGCCGCAGAAGTACATCGCGCCCTTGCTCGTTCTGCACGTCGAGTGCGAGTGATCGCTTGCCCCGGTTGGCGAGTGCCATCGACAGGTTGACCCCGGCGTTGTCGGCGCCGATGCCTTGCGTCATCAAGCCGCGATAGGGATCGCCTCGCAGCGGCTCGATGTGAATGACCTCGGCACCCCAGTCGGCGAGCAACGCACCCGCGACGGGTACGAACACCCACTGGGCGAGTTCCACGACACGGATGCCGTCGAAGGCCTGCTTGTCCATCGAGCTCAACCGCCCCGCGCCTCGACGAGGCGAGCCCGATTGATCTTCGTGGCCGCACTTCGCGGCATCACGTCGACCAGCTCGATCGTCTTGGGCACCTTGTAGGGAGCGAGCCGGCTCTTGGCGTAGCCGATGATCTCCTCACTCGTCGGCGGCGCTTCGGGATCCGCAGGTTCGATGAGCGCATGCACCCGCCGACCCCATTCCGGGTCGCGCAGTCCGATCACCACGATGTCGGCGATCTTCGGATGGTCGATCAACGCCTTCTCCACTTCGGCAGGGAAGACGTTGGCGCCACCGGTGATGATCAGGTCGACGCGCCGATCGGCGATGTAGAGATAACCGTCTTCGTCCACGTGACCCATGTCGCCGACCGTGCGAAACCCGTCGTGCGTCTCGCGCAGCTGCGGTGCGGCGCCGAGGTAGCTGGACCCGCCGTATGACGGCGACCGCATGTAGATCTCACCGATCTCGCCGGGTGCGAGCTCGTTGCCGTCCAGATCGAGGATCTTTACCTCGGTGCCGCGCATTCCGCGGCCGACACTGCCCTCGTGGCGCATCCACTCGTCACCACGCAACGCGGTGATGCCGATCGACTCGGTCATGCCGTAGGCCATGACGATGCGTTCTGGACCGATGAGTTCGGCCCACCGGTGCACCAGTGACGGTGGCATCGGGGCGGCGCCCTGCTGGATCCAGACCAGGCTGGACAAGTCGCGCACGTGGACACCCGGTGCGTCAGCCATCCGCTGGAGCATCGTCGGCGTGGCGGTGAACGTGGTGACGTGGTGCTTCTCGATCAGCTCGAGAGCGAGAGCCGCGTCAAACTTCTCCATGACGACCACACGGTCGCCGGCAAGCAGAGTGTGCAGCGCAGAGAACGCGTTGACGTGATACATCGGCGCGAGCACCAGGTTCGTCTGGGGCCGCGGCACCGGCATCCAGTTCTCGGCCATCGGTGTGCTGAAGACCGGGTGGAACACCGCGGGGACACCGGCGACGATGATCTTCGGCGTGCCCGTTGATCCGCTGCTGCAGATGCCCTGCAAGTGCGGGGCGAGGACGTCCGGCAGGACGGGAGCCTCGCGATCGGTGGTGCTGTCGATCCATGGGACGTCGTCCGGGCCGAGGTAGACGCGCGGGCGGATCACCTCGCGCAGCCGGTCGAGCTCCCAGTCCGGGAGGTCCCAGCGCACCGGCACCGGCACGGCGCCGAGCTTCCAGGCGGCAAACGCGGCGAACACGAACTGCCTCGAGTTGCGCAGTCCGAGTCCGAGCCGGTCGCCGTAGCCGACACCGCGATCCGCGAGAGCGCCGGCGAGCTGGCTCGCTCGGCGGTCCAGGTCTGCGTAGGTGGCGACCTCCTCGGCGCCGTCCATGCGCACCTGCACATACGCCGGCTCGGCGGGCCTCTCCTGCGCAAGCTGACGGATGCGCTGCGCCTGCGTCGTCACCGGCGTGAGCACGACGATGGGGATGATGCGTTCCGTGCGCGATTGATAGAGGTCGTAGTTGGGCCACTGTTCGGAGACGATCGCCCACAGCCGCGCCTTTTCGTCGTCGGTCGCGGTGCGCGCTGTGACCACGAACTGCTCGCCACGCACCTGGATCCGCGCCTCGGGGCGCGCTTGCAGGTTGCCGTACCACTGCGGGTGGGCCGGCGCGCCTCCCATCGACGCAACGACGAGATAGTCCGCACCGTCTCGCGCGAAGATCAGCGGAGTGGTCCGCGGCTCGCCGCTACTGCGACCCGTAGTCGTGAGCAGCAGCGTCGGCACGCCGTTCCAGATGTAGCCGACCTCGCCGTCGGTCTCTTGATAGCGACGTACATGCTCGGCTCCGAGCAGCGTCAGGTCCGGCTGGGTGTAGGTGGTGTCGGTCATTTCTGCCGTCTCAGCCGAACAGGACGGGGATCGCAGTGGCACCACGGTCGTAGAAGCCGATGATCTGCGGCGGCTCGGCATCAGGGTCCACCCGCAGGTTGGGCAGCCGGTCGAGCAGCGCGTTGATGCCGGTGAGCATCTCGGCACGCGCGACGTGCATGCCCAGGCAGATGTGCGGACCGCCGCCGAAGGCCATGGACGCTTTGGGTGGCCGGCGTAGGTCCCACTCGTCCGGGTCGTCCCAACGCCCAGGGTCACGGTTGGCGGCGCCCAGACAGAGGTGCACCACCGATCCTTTGGGCAGCTGCACGCCATGCAGCTCGGTGTCTTCAGTGACCCAGCGGGAGAACATCGGATCGGTCGGCTGCCAGCGCAGCGTCTCCTCGGTTGCCGGCCGCAGCAGCTCGCGGTCCGCGCGCACCGCGTCCAGGACGTCCGGCCGCTGCAACAGTGTCGTGAGAACGATGCCCATCTGTTTCCAGGTGGTACCGGAGCCGGCGGCGAGCAGCAGCAGTGCGAACGAATGGATCTCGGCGTCACTCAGCCGGTGCGTGCTGCCGTCCTCGTCCGTGAGCTCCGCTTGCACGAGCACGCTGATGAGGTCGTCCTGGGGCTGCTCGCGGCGCGCAGCGACGATCGGTTTGACGATGTCCAGAACCTCGTCGGGGCGGCTGGCGGCGGCGCGGATGTCGAGGGCGCGCTCGATAGGTACGCCGAAGCTCCCGGTGATGGTGAGGACCGGAATGGCCGCGCAGAAGTCCACGTTGAGCTCGGCACGACCCTTGTCGACGAACGCGTCGATCAGGGCCTTGACGGTCTCGTCGATCCAGTTGCGAATCCACCACTGCGCCTTCGCCGGGACGAACGACGGCTGCACGAGCGCCCGATAGCGCCGATGGCGTATGCCGCCCATCGACAGCAGGCTGTTCTGTACGTCCGGGTCGGCGTCAAAGTCGGCACCGACACCATCCGCCGACGACGCGAACACTTCGGGATTGCGATGCGCCGTGTCACAGGCGTCGTAGGAAAACGCCGAGAAGTGCGGCCGACCAGCCTCGGGAAGCCCGTGCCAGAAGTACTCCTCGGTGACCCCACTCAGCTCGTGCGGTGTGCCCGCGTGCACGGGCGCCTGCTCGCGAAGCGCGTTCCAGATCGGGTAAGGGTCGTCGTGGTAGCTGCCGCCCAACACCGCGATGAAGCTGCTGCGCAGGTCGAACAGCTCGCGCATCCGCTCCACGTCGAGCAGATGCACCGGCTGCGTGTCGGACGCTTGGGTCTGCGTCATCGGGCGACGTACCCGCCGTCGACCGGCAGCAGCACGCCGGTCACGTTGGCGGCCCGGTCTGAGCACAGGTAGACGGCCGCCTCGGCACAGTCCTCCGCGGTGATCGGCCGGCCGAGCGGATGGCTCGCTCCGACGGACTGCGCGGCCTGCTCGACCTGGTCGGGCGAGAGCGCGCGCCCGCCCGCGGCCATGAAGTTCGTGTAGGGCATGCCGGCCGGACAGATCGCGTTCGCGCGGATGCCGAACGGCGCTCCTTCGATCGCGACCGCGCGCGTCAACTGGTGCACGGCGCCTTTGGTTGCGCCGTAGACCGACCCGCCCCACGCGACGAGGCCGGCGACCGAACCGGTGTTGAGGATCACACCGCCGTCACCCTGCTTCTTGAACTGGATGACGGCGTGCTTGCAGCCGAGGAACACCCCGCGGAAGTTGACCGCGGTCAGCCGCTCGAACTCCTCCAGAGTGTGCTCCTCGAACGGCGTCCCTAGTCGCGGCGTCGGGATGCCGACGTTGTTGAACAACACGTCGAGCCGGCCATAGTTCTCCACCGTGGCCGCGATAGTCGACGTGACGTTGTCCTCATTCGCGACGTCGCATTGCTCAGCTAGAGCATTACCGCCCGCGGCCTCGATCTGCCGGACCGTCTCCTTCGCCGCGTCGCTGTCGATGTCGGCGCACACGACACGTGCGCCTTCCTCGGCGAAGCGCAACGCTGACGCACGGCCTACGCCGGAGCCGGCGCCAGTGATGATCGCTGTCTTCCCGTCGAGCAGCACGGTCGTCATACCTCTCGTTGGTCGATCTCGAAAGCAAGGGCGCCGGTCGGGCATGCCTCGACGGCGGTGCGGATGGCGGCGGGATCGTCGGCGCCGGGATCGTCACCGGGCTCGCGGACCATGGCTTTGGTCTCGTCGTCTTGGGCAAAGGTCGCGGGTGCATAGACGACGCACATCCCGCTGCCCATGCAGATGTCGCGATCGATCACGACCGACTCAGGCATGCGCAAGCACCGGAGGCTCAGCCGGCGTGAACCGATAGAGGCGTTCGGCGTTGCCACGCAGCAGCTTGTACTGCGTCTCTGTCGGCAGATGCTCGATGAGCTCTTTGGCGACGTCGATGCAGTTGGGCCAGGTCGAGTCGGAGTGCGGGTAGTCGGTCTCGCACATGACGTTGTCCTCGCCGATCTCGTCGAGGCTGGCGATGCCGTGCTTGTCCTCGATGAAGCACCCGAACACGTGCTCGCGGAACAAGGCTTTGATGTCGAGCGTTTCCATGTCGACGTCGGTCGTGGCGTGGTTGCCGAACTTCTGGCCGCGGGCAACCCAGTAGCGCTGCTTGTCCAACACTTGCTCGGCGCGCTCGAGGAAGTAGGGCATCCACCCGATTTCGCCTTCGGACAGCGCGATCTTCAGTCCGGGGAAGCGGGTGAACATGCCGCTGAACAGCCACGACAGCATTGCGCCGGACGTGCGAATGGCCCCCCACGCCAGGTTGGCCATGAACGGTGCGTCGGGCGCGATCTGCGGTACCTGCGACGACGAGCCGACGTGCATCGAGGCGACCATGCCGATCTCGATGCCGCTGACATCACCGG